>Ga0315288_10000233_pt1 | contig 67984 bp, 97 predicted proteins | sample YL17G11_20_MG_FD_203454 | JGI IMG/M metagenome (GOLD analysis project Ga0315288, IMG submission 203454) | Sediment microbial communities from Yellowstone Lake, YNP, Wyoming, USA - YL17G11_20 | ecosystem: Environmental > Aquatic > Freshwater > Lake > Sediment | place: USA: Wyoming | collected...
CTTCACCTTATAACACAGAAACAAAAATTGTTGTAAGCGACTCTTCTTCAAGAAATATCGTCGTTGGTGACTCTCTAAGAGTAAAATAAGCTACTTCAAGCCTCCAAATATACTCTTCTTCCCAATCTCTCCCTTAATCCTTTCTGTAGGCATCGGTGACCGTATCAACTCAACAAAATTAAGTTCCATAAACACACATATCTTAGTTAATAGAGATATTCCGCAGTATTTAAGCCGTCTTTTACGGAGTAAGTAAACTGTCTGCCTAGAGCATCCACAACCCTTAGATACTATTGTGTCGAACTGATTTCCAGAATTGAAGTCGGTAAAAGCAATTAGATTAAGATGCTCTGAAAATATGCTTAAAATTTCAGAATTTTGCTTATTTACCTCGATTTGAAGATGTTGAGGTATGGTGGAGGGTCTTTTGATGTTATAATCCTTCATAACTAGCTACAAATATATTCATATATTTGATATTATTTACACAATAGCAACTTTTACGTCACAAAAGTTGCATATATTTGATCGATGAAGGCTTTTTTGCATAAAATTGATGGTACAATCATTCCTAAAGCTTATCTTTCATTGTCTGAATTGTGCAATAATGCTGAAATAAATTATTATTCAGCAGTAAAAGGAAAGAGGGTTTTTAATAATATTGAGATAGTAGAAATAATTATAATTAAACGAAACAAGCGAGGTAAATCAGTACTATCAGATCGAAGTTAGCTTAACGAAAATATTTGTTCTATAGTTTATATTATATTAAATTGTTTAGTTCAATGTGTAGGAATATGTATGTTGCAAGCGTATAATCATATTATAATCAATTGCAATCAATTTGTGAGACTTTACTAGTGAATGGCAACATAGTACATATCTAAAATAATAATTGATTAAACTTAATATGTGTGATTGAAATTTTAGTTTAATTTATAAATAGTTTTGGTTATTGGATTCCAATTTAAGATTTAAAACGCTTGAATTTAGGCCACCCGGTTCTAGTTTTTCGTTTTCCCTTTAGCCAGACACCCCCGAGCTTTATAGGCGTAATCCCCACCACTAGCACCTACAGGCCTATTTTACCATACACCTACATTATACAATTTATAAATAATTAATGAATTATTCTTGGGTGATATATGAGAAACGAACTCATATCAACAACTTCACAGGCTGTCCGCTTGACCAATTAGCGTACTATCACCATTTTAGATGCCCCTCTTGGATTCGAACCAAGATAACCACAGTCAAAGTGTGGTGTACTGCCAGTTGTACTAAGTTGTACTAAAGGGCAATAAATAACAACACATCTAAATCTTTTATTTAAAAATACTATCTTAGCCTTATGGAGTCTGTTAAGATAGTTGTAAGTGGGAATGTCAATATAAGTTATTTGCTTATAGTGTGTGGGGCAGAGGAGATATTAAGGATAAAGGGTATTACAGATAATATTCCTGTGGATCAGGTAGTACCTGAGAGGATATATGTTATGAGTGCTAGGTATTCAGCTAACTAGGTTTTAAACTAGTTAATGTTAGATTTACTAGAGTTAAGGTTAGATGATAGCATTTTATTTTTCTTTGTAGATTTTACAGTTTTCTTTACAGTTTTCTTTGTGGTTTTCTTTTTCATTATGGTTAATAATTAATGGTTAATATGCAAATATAACTATTTCTGTTTATCTGTTGTTAAGATATTTACGTTATGCTCCATTTGTTTTTATTCCCTTTTATTTTTTTCATAATGTATAAAATCAAACTTCCCTTCGGGGCAACAATGGTCGCCCGTTAGGTGCAATGCTAAGAGAACACATCAACGACTATTTTCCTATCAGTCATTGCCAGTCATTGCCACTCTTTTACCATCAACTATTCCTGTCAATGGAACAAGGCTAACTTTTACTGCATCGCTACATTTTGGCAAGTCTATGTAATACCTTGTGCTTCCTTTGTAATACTTTATCTTATGTGGTATTGGTGTATCATCCACATCAGTTGTAGTTATACAAGTATCGTCTGCCCAATCGGGTAAATCAAAAGTTAGCCTTTTAACCCTGCGAACAGAGAAAAATAGTCTAACATCAAATCCTAATATTCTAAGTGTTTTCATCTTTCAAATTTTGTGAGAAGCACTGCACCTAACAAGGTATTGCCAAAAGCAGGGCATTCTCGGTTAATTAATCATTTGTAATTCTATTGGGCATTTGTGCAAGGTTGAAACTTTTGTTTTTCAAATCCCCGCCTTCGGCAATACCCAACCGTTCAAGTTTTAAAATTGTCCAACCGCACCATATAATCTGTCCAATTAAATGATTCGGGCAAAAAACCTTGCTCCTTAAACAATCGTATTTCAGAAAGCCAACACACTCCACCACGTTCTTCTCTACGTTCCATTGTTTGCGTTCCGTATGGGTTCATTTTTGTATAGGCTTCCCATATAAGCCTTGCACCTTCTTCGGTAATGTAGCCAATGCCATTTTTTTGCCCGACTACTTTTCTATCTAATAATATTCTGTATTCCATCGCTAAAATTTTAAAACCAAAACATAACAGCAGATTGGCTTGCAATACTCGTTCCTCGTACTGCAAGCCAATCTGCAAAACGTTGTACGCGAGTGGTTTGAAAAGGTTACAAGTATTTTAAATAGTTGGTAAATTATTATATTCCATTTTTAATATTTCTTTTAGGTCATATATCCATGCAGCTTCAGGGAATTCTTTAAGCAATCCTTCTTTATCGTTGCAATCATAAAGAACATGTATTCTTGGATTTACAAATAATACATTTTTTTCATAAAATTCAAAACGATCATAACCTCCATGACTTAATACGTGCATATATGAATAGCTATTATTCATAGGAAATGGCTTTTCTGTAATCATACATAATCCACCGCATTTGTTAAATATATCTCTAAAGAACTCTCGTTTACCACTTGGAGAAGTAATGGTTTGTTTAATAGCAGTCTTCTTTATCCCTTTGTAAGGAGTCTTTACGCGAGGTTCTGGCTTTGGTTGTGGGTTGAAGAAGTTCATTTTACTGTTTTGATTTTCCATTAAGTCAGAAATATGTTGCGTATTTGTTTTATTTATTAATTGGTTTATATTTTAATCAAATATTTCTTCCCAACATTCAGGACATCTTCTTGATTCTGGCATTGATCCTTCCCATCCACACTTGCATTTAGTATTATTAGCATTATATATAGCCCATAACAAAAATAATAATGTAAAACAAAATGCAAATACTGAACCCAATACTAATACAAACATAAATTGAATCATGTTATTTAGTTTTTTTTTCTTTTAATAATTCATTCACTACAAATTCTATTGATACGTTTATTTTGCTCTCTTTATATTCTGATTGTCTAGCTAATATCTTAGCTGTATTTTCTTTGTCAAAATTAATAGATGCGTAGATAGTTTCTTTTTGTGCCATAAGGCAAATGTACGATAATTATTGAATTATACAATTATTATATAAACATTGTACTGTTGATTAAATTATTATATTTGCTTCATGGAAAAAACGCCAACAAGTAAAATAAGGAAGATAATTATAGGGCAAGATACTAAGTCTGGGATGGCTTATGACCTAGGGAGAAAATTTAATACTCCAAATGGATTATTGGAAGTTGTTCTTATAGAAGAAGATCAGGGATCGTATTATTTCTTTGGAAATGTCAGGTATAACATCTGGGTACAGACAGAAGACACTAAAATAGTTAAAATATGGAAATATTTTGAGCGAATGCCAGTAACTATTGAATATGAAATTTAATTTAATATGATAACATTTCTAAAAAATACTTATCTCATCTCAGCAGATGAAGATAAGCACACCAAGACAAAATCAGGGCTATTTATTGATACAACTTGGGATAAGTATAAGTGGGCTGTGCGAGAAGGAATAGTTGAATCCGTACCAAGAATAGTTGAAGCAAATCCATCTGGTACAACGAAAAAATACAACCCAGATATTGACATTCGCATAGGAGATAAAGTACATTTTCATCATTTTGTTGTTCAAGATGATATGAGAATAAAAGTTGGTGATAAATCATTATTTAAGTGTCCAAGATTTCATATGTTTTGTGTGATAAAAAAGAAAAAAATAGTAATGTTGGATTCGTGGGTATTTGTTTCTCCTATACTTGAAAAAGAAGAGGATATTGTAAAGACTTTTGGAACATTAAAATTATGGACAAAAGCAACTCCGGGGGAAATTCATTTAATGGGTACAGTTTCACATCTTTCAAACATGGCCAAGGCTCAGGGATTGTCAAAAGGAGACACGATAATGTTTAAAAAAGATGCTGAATACCAAATGAATATTGAAGGTAAGGAATATTACAGAATGGATTTGGCTAATGTTATTGCTATTGTAAGAAATGAAAAATTATATCCGCTTAGAGATGAAATAATCGTTCAAAATAATAGCATAAAAGAACACGTACGTCCATCTGGATTAATCATACCAATGAAGCCAGCAAGAGAACAAATAGAAAAAGTTGAGGCAGTAGGAATACAAGACGAAGAAAAACAATTTAAGGTGGGTAGTAAAATAATGTTTCATCATCACACAGGTTCAAAGGTGGAGTATAACAAACAAAAATATACGATACTCAGGCAGTTGGAGGTGATTGGAGCAATGATATAATATCCACTTCAAAGGCCATAGATAATCCAACCAAACTTAATAGTGTTACATTTTGAGACTTACCAGTTTCTAAACTATAAATTACAGAAGCTGATATCCCACTTCTAATTACAACATCCAATATTTCCCAATTTCTTTTCAATCGTTCTTCTTTTATTTTAATACCTATCGTATTTAATCTGCCAGATAATTTATACTGTGAGTCTTTGTGATTAAATATTTTATCCATTTTTATAAAAAAAAGTTCATGTAAAAATAAGAATTACCTTTGTATTACAAACAATACAAATCATGCCAACTAATAATACTTCATTCTCGGTTACGCAAACATCATCAGGTGTTTCATTTGATATTAGTTCTGAAGATATAAATATAGTTATTGCAAGCGGAAGCGGAAGTAATATTTTTTACATGATAAACAGGGCTACATCAGCAAATGTCATAGTAGATGAAAGCCACGCTGCTGTAAGTGCGGCATCTGGAAATTTAATTCCGCTTACTAATACTGAAAATACTGCTACTTTTTACATGAATCCCGATAAAATAGCAGAACTTATAGATAATGGAACTGGAACTAAGATATTATTTAATCTTGGAGATCAGACCACAGAAAGATATGTTGTTGATGAAAGCAGAGCGGTTATCAGGGCGTTAATAGCATCAAAAGGAGCGGTTCTCTCATCATTTAGGTATACTATCGGTGCGCCGGGAGTTGCTGGATGTGATTATAACTTCACTTCTGTTGCCAATACTACCGAACAATCAATACAACTTGGAGGAACAACAATAATTGGAGCTAATGATGCCGTTGTATCAATGGTTGTTGTATGTATTACCGGGATGAACGGAATTATAACAGGAATATTGGATGTAGGGATTACTTCTGGTTCAGCCGAATATATAAATTCAAATCCACTTCCTGTGCAGGGTGCTACAATGTCAGTAGGACAGGTTACATATCCTTTAACCACCGAATCATCAGTATACTTTAGCGTTACTCCTGATGCGAATTGGAGTACAATGACACAAGGTAAATGGAGTATAGAAGTTATCAGAGAAAACATATTATAAACAATTAAAATAAATACACAATGTCAGCAACATCAAATACATTTAGCGTAACAGACGCATCAACAGCAGCCACACAGGACATTAGTTCTATTAACATTGTAATGGTAACGGCAAATGGAAGTGGAAGTAAAATTTTGTATGCTAACACGGCAAATGCAACTCCTATGCAACTTATTGTAACTCAAACCCCTGCTTCCATATCCAGCTCATCTCAATATCTTATTGCATTAACTGATACGGCAACTTCAGCGGTGTTTTATGTAAATGTTGATAGAATTAATCCAGATATTATAGATAGTGGCTCTGGAAGCATCGTATACTACGATCAAGGTAATGCTGAGGCAGTTAAACTAACCGTAAACGAATCAAGAACAGCTATTAGAACAGCTATCGCTTCGGTAGTATCTGGTGGTGGTGGTTCGGCTGGTGTAACTACACCAGTTGCAACAGTATCTATCGTTGAATATGGTGATGGTAGAGATTTTGTAACAGAACTTACGCTTACTGATTTTGTTGTAGGAGCATTAGCAGGAGCAGCAGCAGCTCTTGGAGTCGGTAATATTGTAGCAGCTTATCCGGCAGGACAACATTTTGAACTTGTTGATTCTTTTTCAGCACTTTCATTAAAATGTGCTGGTACAGCAGTAGCAACTAAACTTGGTCTTGGCTCTGTTATCGCATCAGGAGCAGTATCAGTACTTAGTGGAACAGCTACTTTTCAAGATAGGATTGCTGGTATTACAGCAAATACATCTTCAACAGGAGGCACAGCAGTATCAACAGTAGCTTGTACAACAGCAGGGATAGGAACTGGAATCGCGCTGAATATTTCTTCTAGTGTTAAGAACATATTTTTGAATTGTTCCGGAACTTGGAATGCGAATAATGTTTCAAACCTTACGGCAAGTGGAGTTGTAATTTTGAAATGGACTAAGTTATCTTAAGTAATTAATAAAACGATACAAAAAAGCCAAGCAGTAATGTTTGGCTTTTTTTGTTATATCTTTGTCTTAATTAAATTTAATTGATAATGATTCCTTCCGAAAAACGTATTCCAAATAGTATTAATTATATAGGAGAAGGTGGATATAATTCATCAGGTCATATTTTTTGGGTAAGAGTAACATTAGGCATAAAACATGGATGGATATGGTATTGGAATACCGAAGAGCAACAAGTTTTTGAAAAATATTTTAAAATATGAAACGTCCTCAAATAAAAGATAAATCCGCACTAGCATATATTGAATATCTTGAAGATAGACTTCAACTATATGAAAAATCTCCATTTGTAAAATCATATTTAACAGTACTTGGTCAGATAAATGATTGGAATGACCAACTTACAATAAAGAAAATAGAAACGTCCGAAGGAGACAAATTTTTAGGGAAAATAAATTTGTTTGCCGATGCTAGTTCAAAGGAATTCGATAGAGTACATAAATATTTTACAGAAATGAAGCCATATTTTGAGCAATTAGCATATTTAAGGAAACAAATGACTACCGAAGAAAAAAATGAATTAACTAAAGAATTAAAGCCTCTTTCAGAAGATAGTGCTGAAAACTTTTTAATAAAAACAAATGCTACTTCCACAGTATAATAATTTCAATACTGAAAGGAAGGTTGGGGAACATACAATATTTTTGCCTAATCCTCCCAACTTAAAAGATATTTTATACAAGGATTTGCCTAAAGAACAACAATTTTTCAGAAGAACATATTTACCTAATGATTGGGCAACTTTGCCAAGGGAGGATAAGAATAAATTCGCCAATGAACAATGGGATATAAGGGGTAGGGAAGGAGAAAAAGGCAAAGGATTATGGTTCTGGAACAATGGCAACTTAGAATGGATGTCTCCTAATCATTACTTCTACGGTAATTGGTGGAGGATAGGTAAAGTAAAAATTCCAAAAGAATATATATTAGACCCAAGAGATGCTTACTATCCATTCTTTACAGATGCTGATAGAGATTGGCATTATTTGGCTGATGATTGTTATTATAATAGAAGTTGTGGAGGGTTGTTTACTATCGAATTTCGCAGAGGTGGAAAAACTATGAGAGTTGGTGCTTATCAATACGAAAAGGTTTCCAAGACACATGATTCCAAGGGGGGAATACAATCAAGAGATGATACAGATAGCTATAACGTATTTGAGAAAATAATTTACGCATGGAGAAATTTACCTCCATTTTTTAAGCCAGTAGATACAGGAAATAATAATCCAATAACTGATTTAGTATTTGATGAGCCAAAGAAGATAAGCACTAAAAACTTACAAAAGACGTATTCGGATATTCTGCATAGTTGGATAGATTATGGGAATGCAAGCGAGGGGTATTATGATGGTAAAGAACAAATAATAAATATTCAAGATGAGATAGGAAAAATAAATTCAAAGCGCGGAATAGATTTACTAGAAAGAATACGAGTTGTTGTGGAATGTTGTTTTATCATGGGAGAAAAGGTAGGTATGGTATTAGGGACAACTACGGTGGAAGAGATGGAGAAAGCCGGAGGGAAACAAGCGAAAGATTTATGGACAAGATGCACTACTTTAGATGAAGAGGCTAGTAGTTTAGGTAATATATTCCCAACAGGAAAAGCTCTTGACGAATTCGGTTTTACCCAGTCTAAAATGAAACGATATTTTAGACCATCAAATTATGGTTATCTCGGGTTAGATATTGATGGAAAATGTTTAGTTGATAGATACGGATATTCTAATATTGAAAAAGCTACTGAGCATTTTTTAAAGAGAAGGGCTAGTAAAAAGGGAGCAGAGTTATCTTCTGAAAAAAGGAAGTTCCCATTAAAAATAGAAGACTGCTGGGTAAGTGATAGCAAAAAATCCGTATTTGATACTACTAGAATTGAACAACAAATAGAATACAATCAATCAATTCCAGTAAGTACACTTGTAAGAGGAAACTTTATGTGGAAGGATGGCATAAAGGATTCTACTGTTGATTGGAGTCCATCACCTGAAGGGAAGTGGCTAATAGCATGGCTACCTAAATTTGAAGATAGAAATAAATTTAATATTGTTTATGGCAAAAAAACTCCTGCAAATACTGATACGGGTTGTTTCGGGCTTGACCCTTATGATAATAAAATTACTGTTGATAATCGTAAGTCTGATGCGGCTAGTTATGGGTTCAGGAAATTCGACCCGATGAGTCCAAATGAATCTGGGATATTTATTTTAGAATATGTAAACAGGCCGAAATTGCCTGAGATTATGTGGGAGGATATGATAATGCAAGCGGTATTTTTTGGATGGGAAATATTGATAGAAAATAACAAAATTGGCACAATTAACTATTTTAGGATGCGAGGATATTATGATTATTTGATGGAAAGACCAGCAGAGACTAAAAACAATTCTAATTATGGCTCTACGAAGGAGCAGGAAAAAGGAATTGCACTTTCTGGGGAAGATGCCCGTATGGCACTTATTTACGCCACAGAGAGCTATATAGCGTCAAATGTTGGACTTATAGAGAAGCAAGGAGAAAAACCATATATGGGGAAGTGTTATTTCGATAAATTACTTAATCAATGGCTTGATTTTGATTTTGATAAAAAATGGACTCAATTTGACTGTATGGTAGGTGCTGGACTAGCATTGCTTGGAGCAAGAAAGCATATTCCTAAGAAGATAGATTATGTACCCATTCAGTTATTCCAGAAATATAAAGCAAATGGTATGGGATATACAGCTATACATAATAAAAAATGATTATACGTAACCTTTCCAGAAACATTGCGTACAACTTGTAAATACTAAAATGAAAACACTAATTTTAATTTTATTAATTACAATATCATCAATTTGCTTGTCTAATAATATTGCTCTTCACAATATTGCAATAAATGGACAAAACACTGCATCAGATTATACGATGATTCAGTTTGATATTACATGGGACAACTCATGGAGAACATCAACCTATGAAAGTAATTGGGATGCAGCATGGGTATTTGCAAAATGGAGAAAACAAGGGCAAACGACATGGAACCACGCAACGCTTAACACAAGTGGACATACTGCCCCATCAGGAGCTACTATTGACACACCTACCGACGATAAGGGCGTATTTATGTATAGAAGCGCAAATGGAATAGGCACAAATACGTGGAACAATGTTAAGTTACGTTGGAATTACGGAGTAGATGGGGTTGCTGATAATGACTTGGTTGAAGTTAAGTTGTACGCGATAGAAATGGTGTACATACCACAGAATGCTTTTTATGTAGGAGATGGAAGCATAGGGGCTTCTGTATTGGGTCAATTTGAGAGCTGGAATACTAGCGTACCATTTCAGGTTACAAGTGAATCTGCGCCATCTGTACTAGGAGGCGGTGGCATAGGTAGCATGGGCAATAATAACAGATCAGGGATGGATATATCTGGACTAGATGATTTTAATGATACAACTTCTCAAACATTACCTGCTGCTTTTCCAAAAGGGTACAATGCCTTTTATATTATGAAATATGAAACAACCCAAGAGCAATATGTTGAATTTTTAAATACCTTAACATACATACAGCAAGCAAGACGGACTCAAAGCTCCCCAAGTGCTGTTGGTGGCACAAAAGCATTTAATGCAGGTTATCGCAACGGCATAGCTATAAAGATATCTGGAATAAGTACAAGTCAATCCGCCATTTATGGGTGTGACCTAAACGCAAACGGTACATTTAACGAAACTGATGACGGACAAAATGTTGCGTGTAATTGGATGCACTTTGCAGATTGCGAGGCATATATGGATTGGGCTGGATTGAGACCAATAACGGAATTGGAATATGAAAAATCATGTCGTGGTACTGTTGTTCCGGTTATTGGTGAATATGCTTGGGGAAACACAACTATAACAAGTGCTGTGGCTACAGGATGTACATCTGCTGGAACATCATTGGAAATACCTTCATCCGGTTCTAATTGTGCCTATGCAGGAACATATACAGTCGGTTTTGGGCCTTTGCGTGTTGGCAGCTTTGCCCAGTCAGCAACCAACAGACAGCAATCAGGAGGATCATATTACGGAGTAATGGATTTAACTGGCAATGTTAGGGAAATGGTAATAACAGTAGGAAATGCAACAGGGAGAGCATTTACAGGTATTAATGGTGACGGAGCTATAGCAGCAAATGGAGAAGCTAATGTCACTAACTGGCCCTCTGGCTTTATAGCTGATTTCTCTAACGCTGTTGGTGCTGGATATAGGGGCAACGATTGGGGAGACCCATCTTCCACATACATGACGGTTAGTGGACGTAATGGAGCTGCTTATAATTATAAGTGGAGAGACCCTGATTACGGATTTAGAGGTGGAAGAACAGCACAATAAATAAAACACTATGAAAAACATAAAAACAACATTATCTCTTATGATAATAACTACTATGGCTGTAGCGCAAAACAATTCTATATTTTCGGGAGGGTCTGCTGACGGATTTGCGATGGTGACAACTGGGCCTATTGATATTCCTCTACCAATAGAACTTGTATACTTTACGGCCAATAGATCAAACAATGTTGTAGAAACAACATGGGAGACTGCTTCTGAATTTAATAGCGATTATTTTTTAGTTCAGCGTTCAGCAGACGGAATAATATTTGAAGAATTACTTAGAGTAGAAGGCTCTGGAAATAGTAATACATCTAAAAAGTATTCTACTATAGATGAAATGCCTTTAATGGGAAGTAGTTTCTATAGATTGAAGCAAATTGATTTTAATGGTAACTATGTATATTCAAAAACCGTAAATGTAATTTTTAAAAAAGAAGATTCTATAGTTATTATAAGTAAATATTTTATAGATTTAAATGGATTCACTCCAATGGATAATTTAATTATTAAAACAATAGATATATCTGGAAAAGAATTATATTCAAACAATGTAACTACAGATAGTAATGGACATTACGCTTTAATTAATAATAATGTTGCAGATGGATCGTATATAATATCAGTAATCTCCACTAGGGATATTAAGAATTATAAATTTATAATGTTTAATTAAATATTTAATAATGAACTACCATCAAAATATAGATAAGTTATTAATAATATTAATCTTGCTGTCATTAGCTTATAGATGTTCAACTCCTATTGAAAGAACAACCTCTAGTAAAATAGCAGCTAAACCAACGTTAACACTTGCAAACTGCAACAAATATTACCCATGCGACAGCACAGTAATAGTCAAGGTACAAACCGATACTGTATTTGACATTATAAGACTTAAATCAATGTCTTTTATAGACAAGTTCTCGGATGCTTATGATGGTAAAACAAAGTCTGATTACATGGGAATAACAGTAAGTATAAAAAACGGGAAGTTTACAGTAACGGCAACGCTTGATGCAAGGATCATGGTTATAAAACGTAAAACATCAACGATAACAATAAAAAGATTATAAAATGATTACAATATCAATTATATCGCTAACAGTATTCCTAGCATTCACAACAGCTTATGAATGGTTTGAGTTCATCACAACATCAAGTAGTGAGCAAAATTTCATTAAATATCTTATTCGTAAATACCTCAACTATAAGTGAATTTTAAGTCGAATTAACGTAACCTTTCTATTTATCTTTCGTTAAGATATGTAAATCAATACTAAACTAAGACACAATGAAAAACTCAATTTTAATTTCGGCTTTAATTGTAACATTTTTTTCATGCAAAAAAGAACCAATATCTATTGATTCTAATCCTGTAATAGCCAAAACTTGTTCGCCACTACCATTGCTGGAAGGGCAATGGAAGAGTGATTCTATAAGATTTGTGACAACATTACATGGAGTAGTTGATAATGATACAATAATGGCTTACAATACTCCTAAGTCATTTATGAACCTGAATTTTTATTGTGACAACAATATAGCAACAATTAATGGAAGTACAGAAGCTGATATTATTGATCCAACAAAATATAGCGTATTTAATAATACTATTTATATAGGTAATAATGGAGATACTTCTCAGATGGATAAAGCGATAATAATTAGTTTAATAAATAATCATCTAATACTAAAAGGTAGTGTGTCGAATTCTGGAGATACATTAGTAGTATCTAGTTATTTATCTTTAAGGAAATAATAATTATAGCTATGTATAATAAGGGAATTACAATAGAATACATTGAATCCATTGCGAAGGATATTGATTTTAAGTTTCCTAAATATAAGTATTTATAAAATATTCCTACCTTTGTAGAATTATAACAAATTCTCAATGGCAGAATCTGACAAGGAAATTAAAGGATTCCCAAATCCATTAGCATCACCAAACGAAAAAGTAAAAAAATCATACGGTTTAGCCTATGCTAAAGCTATATGGGCAGCTTATATTGGAAAGCAAGACTGGTGGAATAATACTAAGCAGCGTGATATTATCAATAGGAAATATGCTGAAGGGCTTGAATCTATTGATAAATATAAGGATCGTATGGATATGCAAGGAGATACGTCTTGGGTAAATTTAGATTTCAATCCTGTTACAAGAATAGCCAACTTAGTTGATAATGTTGTTGGGCGGCTTATGGCCCAAGAATATAAGATACAATGTAATCCTATTGATCCTGCTTCAAAAGTAAGACTTGATGATGAGATGGATATAATGTATACTAATATGTATCTTAAACCATTAAGCGACCATATAGAAAAAGAAACTGGCATATCATTAGTTCCAAAGGATAAAAAAATTCCAGAATCTGACGATGAGGCAGAGTTATTTTTTCAATTAAATTTAAAATTATCAGAATCTATTGCAATGGAAGAAGCGTTATCTGCTGTTTTATATAATGCAGATTTTGAAACTGTAAAAAGAAAAGTAATACGAGATGCAGTTGTTCTAAAAAAGATGGCAATAAAGATAGGATACGATGAAAATTATAATATCATTCCTGAATATGCTGATCCTGTAGATTTAATTACTCCGTATTCAAAATACGAAGATTTTAAAAATGTTCCATATCAATCAAGGATAAATAAATATACCATAGGAGAACTTGCTCAAATGACAAATGAATTTGATGAAGATACTTTATGGAAAATAGCTAAAACTCAATCTGGTAAAAATAATAATCCTAGTTGGCAGTCAAATTGGGGTAATACGTATGAGGGATATTATTGGAGTAATCAGATGGCTGGTAGACCTTGGGATGATTTTAATATAAGTATTCTTGAATTTTATTTCTTATGTGCTGATACTAAAAAATACGTTAAAAAACAAACTACTGGAGATAGATTTTATTTTGATGAAAAAAAAAATCCAGATTATAAATTACCTACAGATACGGAAGAATCTAAAAAGAAAGAAATGCTTGAAAGAGCAGTTCAGTATATTTATGAAGGATTTTGGATAATTGGAACTGATTATATTTATGGCTATAAGAAATCAGAAAATATTCCAAGAGAAATACAAATGGGTGCTTATTCTCCAAAAGCACAATTGCCAATTATAATGATATATCCTGATATTTATGATATGCAAAATAAGTCTATAGTAGAAAGACTTATACCTCACGAAGATCAGATAAATCTTATCCATCAAAAACAACAGCAATTACTTATTATGGCTGTTCCTCCCGGCCATGCTATTGACTTAGAGGGTATGGAAAACATATCTCAAGGCATGGGTAATGGTTCAACTGAGCCTATTGAGATAATGAAGATATACAAACAAACAGGAAGTTTTACATTTAGGAGTAAGGATAAGGCTGGGAATCCTATTAATAGTTCTGTTATATCTCCACTTGCTAATGGTATAGGGAAAGACTTTGCTGTATTATTTGATGCGTATAATCAGGAGTTAAAGAAGATGAATGATGTTATAGGATTTAATTCTGCTACAGATGGAAGTACTCCCGATCCTAAAAGCCTTGTAGGAGTACAGAAGTTGTCCGTAAATGCTACCAATTCTGCATTACGACCACTTAATATGCACTATCTTAAACTGATTGAAAGAGTAGCTAAAATGTTAACGTTAATGATACAGGATAGTATAGAGAATGAAAATAAAGCATTTATGAATTTAATAGGAGTTCAAGCAACTAAGGTGCTTGAAATTGGTAAAAATGTACCATTTGTTGAATTTGGAATAAAAGTAGAATTATTGCCCGATGAAGAGGAAAGAGCGCAAATAAATCAAGATATTTCTATTGCACTTGCAAATAAACAAATAACAATGTCTGATGCTATTATGGTTAGACAAGCAGTAAGGCAAAATACAAAGTTAGCAGAACAGATGTTGGTTTTTAGAGAAAAAAAGAATTTAAAGGATAGTATGGATGAGGCGGCAAATAATGCTAAAATAAATGCAGATCAACAATCTAAATCTGCACAGGATGCAGCTGCGGCAAATACTGAATCAGAAAAAGCTATTGAATTGTTGAGACAAGAAACGTTGAAACTAGAATATAAACTTAAATCTGATTTGTCTGCTCAGGAGCATAATCAAAGGATGCCAGAGATAGCATTGGCAAATTCAGGTAAAGTTGATGTGAGTCACAAAAATGGAGAGGCGCAAATAATAAAAGCTGGAGTTGCTGCTCATGCTTCAATGAATAAACCTGATAAGGAAGCGGATTAAACTATTTTACTTCCCCATTTACCATAAGCCTCACTATACGCTTCGATAGTCTTTCCTTCTTTTGTTACAAACTTACGATCAGCTCCTTCGCCTTCTACTTTTATCGCGCCATTTTCAATAATAAAATATTCGTTCTGCATCTCGTTTACTTCGCGCTTGAATATTCTAACCAATCCTTCATATTTATTTTTAAATTCTTTTATCTTACCTCTGTTAAAATATTGATGTGCTTCATTCATCTGTGATATTTGAATATCAATATTAATTACATCATGTTTTGTAAGATTGATAGATTCTTTTGTCATAGTTGTTATTTAATATTGCTTAGTGCTTTTATATTATTTTTTTTAGTGTTTTCTATTAGACCATCATAAGCAGATGTTTTTTGGGGGTACATGTTTTTTAATTCTGATACACTTAAATACCTTTAAATAGAACATTAATAGTTTTTATTTTAGGATAATTGGAATATTGAGTTATAGTAAATATATTACCTGTTATAGGTAAATAAAAAATTTACCCACACCTCATCGTTCTAAGTGTATTTACGTTTACGGCAAAGAAAATGGCATTCAAGATAATATTGAATAAGCCAAAGAACATTTTGCCTTCACACAGTTGATAAACTCCTATTGCAAATAGGATTACTTGAAATGCCATTAAAATCGGTATTACTATTCCCCTCTGCTTGATAATCTCGTCTCCGAGCCTGCCAAAAACTATCATTTAACAATGTATTTGTCGTTATTCATTTACACATTTTATTTTTCGGGAAGTAAATGAACAACGCAAATACTTACCGTTTGTTGTAATCTTAAAAAAGAATCAATTCCAGAAGAAGCATCATGGATATAATCATCTTTCCCCGTGAATTCATACCATCCTAAATCTTGTAATTCCTGTTTTGTCATTTAACGAGTTCTGTTAGTGGTACATCAAGTGCTTTAGCAATTCTACCAAGAACATTTACTGTTATACCTATTTTTGATCTAAGTATATAGCTAACATGTCCTCTGTCTGATTTAATTGCGTAGGCTAATTCAGATTGGTTCATTTTTTTTTTCAATAACAATGTATTAATATTTTCCACTATAATATCCATGTTTTGTTTTAAAAGTTTTGAGGCTTCATTTTTAGAAATCTCAGGTGTATTATATCTTTCTTCTTTGTTTTTTTCTTTCATATATTATGAGTTTAATTAATACAAAAATACTAATATTAATTACATAGTGTGTTTTTACACGACAAAAGTTATTGTAAACTAACCTATTTTTGTATAAATAACAATTTAATTCAATTTAAAATGATAACAGAAGAACAAGCACTTAGAGAGCAGTTTGCTAAAACAGAATTTAAAGCAGATGCACCTACAGAGTTTCAAGCTGCTCCGATAGTTGAAAAGGAAAAAATAGAAAATAAAGCGAACCCGCCAATTGCGGATAAGCTAGAAGATAAAGTTGTTCTTTCTAATACTGATAACAAATCAACTGCTGCACCGGAAGTAAAGGCAGAAGTCAAGGAGATTAAAGTTCCATCATTTGAAGAATCCATTACAGAGCGTAGTGGAGGAAAATACAAGGGATGGGATGAAATCGAAGCTAAACTTAATAAACCAGAGATTAAATTTGCTAATGAGCAAGTTCAAAAAATCAATGAATTTATTGAGAATGGTGGTAAAATTGATGAAAAATGGCTTTATTTCCAAAACACCGATTTTGACAAGATTACTGATTCGTTTGAACTACTTTCCGAGGCCATGCGCTTAGAAGAGCCAGATATTACGGATGAGGAAATTGATTACAGAATCAAAACAGAATATAAGATAGACGAATGGTCTGAAGATGAAGAACCTACTGAGATCGAGAAAATAATGTCTATAAAGGCTGGCAGAGATGCTAAAAAAGCCAGAAAAGCATTAAACGATCATAAGTTAAAGACTTCATTTGCGCCCAATCAAAAATCTGAGGCTGATATTAAAAAAGAAGCCGAATTCAATGATTCTGCACAAAAAAATTGGGAAAAAGTAGTTGATGAAAGTGGTTTTGACAAATTATCTGTTAAAATTGATGAAAAAGAAGTGTTTGATGTTATTGTATCTGATGATGAGAGAAAATCTCTTAACGCAATGGTTAAACAAATGGGTAAAGATGGAATTAACAAGGTGCTGGTTCCTAAGTTTATTGGCCCAGATGGTAATATTGATGTGAAAAAACTCAGTAGTTACATATTTAAGGCAGAAAACTATGATAATGCAGTAAAAGCAGCTCTTACTCAAGGAATAGCCAAAGGTTCTCATGCAATAGTAAAAGACATTAAAGTAACTAATTTTAATCCAGATTCTAAGACACAACAAGTCCAAAACCTAACGTTATCACAACAAGTAGGAAAACAAATCTTACAACACAAGTAATATAAATAGTTTAATAACTCAAAAAAATGGCAAATATCCCAAGTGTGCTACAAGCACCAACAAATCATAACTGGATGACCTCTCAGTTTGTAATTACGTCTACAATAGATGCTGGTATTCTTGAACCAAGTGTTGATAAAACGCTAGTTCCTAAATATGGTAATCAAGATATGACAGGGTTTATGGAAATGCAAGGTTCTATGAATCCAGTAAATCAACTTCAATATTTACACTTTGAAGAAGATTATTTGCATACAATCGTTAAGGTTTTGGGGCAAGGAGCAGCGGCAGCAAATGCCTCTGTTACATTTACTATTGCAACTTCCCCAGCGTATATTTATACCTATCCTACTTCTGCACAAGCTCCTTATATATCTGTAGGGCCATCAAGCACAGCAGTAACAACCAATCCTGTAATTGAAAATGATTTAATGCAATTCCCAAATGGAACACAAGGCAGAGTAACAGCAGTAACATCCACAACTTTTGATATTTCACCGATTGTTCTTGGAGAAAACATCCCTGCTACAACTACGAATGTATCAGAACTTATCATTTATGGTAATTCTTGGGGTGAAGGAACGGATCAGCCGCTATCTTCAAATAGTCGTTTGCTTAAGTATACCAATAACCTACAAATATTTAAAGACACTCATACTACTACTGGTAGTGCAATGGGTGAAAAACTTTGGGTAAAAGTTAATGGTATCAATGGAACTGCTGGTTATTTGTGGTATTTTAAAGGTCAACTTGATGCTAGAAAGAGACTTCAGAACAAGCGAGAGGTGACACTAATGATTGGTCAAAAAACGACCAATACAACATTAGCAAATCTTGCATCTCCTAATGAAAGTACCAATATCACCACAGAGGGTTTGATTCCATTTATCACAAACAATGGTAATATCACTACTTATTCGCTAATCAGCGGAATTTTGCTTTCTGACTTTGAAACAATGGTTGCAACACAACTTGACAAATTTGGAGGAGCTAAAGAAAATACATTATGGTGTGGAATTAATCTTTCTCAAGGTATTGATCGTTTTATGAGAGCTGAAATGAAAAATGGAGCTATTTCTTATGGTGCATTTGGTGGATCAAGAGAAAAAGCAATTTCTTTCAACTTTGCTTCTTTTGAACTTACCGGATATACTTTCCATAAGAAAACTTATGATGTATTTAACTACCCACAACTGCTAGGAGCGGCAGGACAAGGATATACTAATCTTGGACTTGTTATTCCAGCGGATAATGTAGTAACATCTCTTGGCCCTAATAAGACAAAAGAAACAGTTCCTTCACTTCGTATGAACTATCTTTCTCAAGAAGGTTCTGGTGGAACATATTCTCGTGAATGGAAAGAGTGGATGACAGGAGTTGGAGAAAACTTCGCTACTAATCAATCGGATAAGGTTGATTATAACATGTTGTCTCAAGTAGGACTGGAAGCGTTTGCTGGAAATCGTTATGTTAAAATAGTAGGAGCATAATAAAAACAGATAAAAGGGAGTGCAAATCGTACTCCCTTTATTTTGAAATTAAATTCAATATAAATAAATTAAATTCAATTAAAAATGAACACACAAATTTTAGACACAGCGGAAAGAAAATATGGATCAATCGAAGATTGGAATCTTAAATCGAATAATTATTGGGATAAAAGATGGGTATTCGTATTAAAACATCACAATCCATCAGGATCAGTTGAAGGAAGAGGTTATCCGAATGTTTATTCTTATAAATTGGAAGATAGAATATTCGATAAAAATGCAAAAGATAAGGAGGGAAAACCAAAACCTATGAGTAGAATAATCAGAGTAGTTAATGGTGCTACATCTATATTTAAAGACGAACAAACAGAAGACGAGCAAAAACTAGAACCTATTAGAAAAGAATTTTCAAATAGAGGTGATTTAGTAGTTGAAGGAACTGAAGGGCTAGTTCTTGATTATTTATTGAAGTGTAATAAGAATGAAACTAATCCAGAAAGAGATAAAAATGTTGTTCCTTTATTTGGACTACTTGATTTGAAACAAGGATTGAAGCAAGACATGGAAAAAGACAAGAGTGATGCAAAAGCTGCAAGTTGGTGTTATGATGCAGAATTTAAACATATAAAACGCTATGCTAGAGTTCTTGGAGTAGACATAACTAAAGACCCAGAAGAAGTTCGTATGACTATGAGACACTTAGCCAGACATGATTCAAAACGATTTAATGAAGGTCTTAATAATGAATTAACACAACGCAAGTTCTATGTTTTAGAATCCTCTGAAAGAGGTTATATAAGAATTGATTTACAATCAAATTCTCTCTATTGGGATAACAATAATTTGATTACAAATTCACCAGTTGGTAAACATCCGGTAGATCATTTTGTTGATTTAAGTAAATCAAATACGGATATGAATCTTGCATATCTTACTATTCAACGAAAAGTTGATGAGGAAGATAATTATGGAAAAGAACCTATTGCATCTGCTGTAGTCGCTGCTGATAGTTCAAGTACTACAATAGATGTAAATACTGATTTAGAAAAACTTATTGATGTTGCTATTGGACTTGGTGTTATCCTTAATCAAAAACCTTGGTTCATATTTGCTGATAAAAAATACATGGGCAAGCATAAGTTTATTGATGCAATTAGTAAAGATGCTTTATTGAAACAGGCTATATTGGATGTTTGTACAAATAAGTAGATCGTACTGATTTTTAATTTAAAGCCCATTATAGTTAATAATAAGTTTTCTATAATGGGCTTTTGTAATATACAAAAAAATATCTTTACAAATAAAATAAGATGCCAACAATTATAACAACACCTACTTGGGTAACAACATTTGATCTTACTACTAATCCAAAAACATTTCTTTTTAGCGATCTTACTAATTATTCTTCAAACAGTATACCTCTTACTGGGGTTCGTGGTAATTTTCAAATAACCTCGCCAAGTGGAGTTGTAATATGGAATAATACTACTTATGGTTCAGGGAGTGATATAGTAGCTAATATAAGTATAAGTAATGGTACAATACCGTTACCCAATCTTTCAAATCAAGCACCTGAAAAAGGAGTATATACTGTTACATATACTGTTCGTATTATAGATGGAGTAAATCCTACTTATTATATAACGGGAACAGAAACGTATAATTTTATTTACGCTTCTCCTCTTGTGTGCATAATTCCACAAGTAGATTGTATAAGTCCGTTATTTACTGCTAGTGATACAACTAACTATACAGTAAATTCAATAACTCCAACTATTACTAGGGATTTAGTATTACAATATCCTGCTAATAGTGGTCAATCGTCAATCATTAATTCAACATCAGCAACGATAACAACATCTAATGTATGGTCTGGATTAAATGTAGTTACTGTACAAAGTAGTTTAAGTTTTGCATATTCAAATTTTTCAATTTCAGATTTGGTTATTGGAACTAAATCTATAAATGTTGATTGCGCTTTAACGTGTGAGTTATACTGTTGCCTTAAATCTTTGAATAATAGGATGGATGCTGTTAGTGGAATAAATAATATTTTATTCCAACAATTATCAGCTCAGTTTAGTTTAGTAATGTCAAAAGTTACACTTCTTTATGAAGCAGTATCTTGCGGTAAACAAGAAGATGCTAATTATTATATAAATCAAATAAAGATTATTGCTGACTGTAATGATTGTACTTGTACAGATGGCAACCCTTCTAGGGTTACTGGACTAGGTGGATTAACAAATGTAAACGTAGTTGTTGATTCTGCTGGTGCGCCAATAACGGTAACTCCGGTAACTGTTTCTGGTGTTACAACATATACAGTAGCTTTCGACAGTGCATTGGTGACAAAAATAAATAACAGTTATAATACTGTTGTGGTTTGTACTGATGGAACTATAAATGTTCTTCCATCGGGTATTATTAGTGACGTTCAGACGTATAATATTGGAGCTAATTATGTGGTGGAGAATCGTATAGAATTTTTATGTAGAATACAATACTCTGTTCCGGGCGCACCTGTATGTACGATAACCGTATCAAGTACCTTAAATAGCGGAACTAATATAAGCTATCCTGCAAGTGTAGACAATACTACTATAGGACTTACATTTGGAAAGTTTCTTAACAATCTTTTTAATGTGTATGATTTTATGGTTTCTCCAGCTAACGATTATAAGGTAGATGTAGAAGCTGTTCTTATGGGATTGAATCCTTCTGTTAGTAATACTTATGACGTACCAAAGCAATTGATTTGTGAAGTATTAAATAAAGCATCAGGATCATTTGACTTTAGATTTACAGATATAAACGGAATGCCACTAACAAACGATGCGATGACATCAACAACAGATATAGTAGTAAACATTAAAATCTCAGAATAAAATGGCAATGACATTGGCAACTTTAGGAAATGGTGCTGGGTTTGTATACATAACCGCAGCGGATGGGGTATCTATAATTTCAAATATAGAAAACGACCCACAAGTACGACAAAGCGTACAGAAGTTTGTTAATACATCTGCATCTTTAATTGATCCTACTTTAGAAACAGATGCTGATTATGGCTATAGGATTTTTGGAAATACAGGAGGAAGTGCAGGAACTTTAGTCGGAGCATCTGAGCTTACTAGATTTTTGGTAAATAGAGGTTCTCAAGCTGCTGCATATAAAAAATCAGTTACTATATCAACTGGAATTATTACGTTAAATAGAGTAGCTAATGATACAACATTGTATGTTTCTACTGAAGGTGGATTGGCAGATCAGTTAGACACTATAACCATGGCTGGTGTTGTGGATAATGATACTGTGACTATTGTTGGGGCTAATAGTGGAGGAGGAGGAATTATAACAGTTCCAGATGCAACAGGAAATATATTTCTGTCTAGCTCTACAAGTTTTACATCAGGAGTTAGAGGAGTTGCATTAGTTCTCAGATATTTTTCTGCTGCTACTGCTGGTTGGTATGAAGTATCAAGAAATGCCATATATCCTACTACTAATACTTCAAGATTAGCTGGCACATCTCAGCCAGTTCAGGGAGTAAACACTACTGCAATGGCAACTAGTGGTACTACTACTTATCAGCCCGGAGTTGATATAGGGTATCAGGTAATTACAGGTTCTCCGGTTCTTATTGGAAGTGTGGTATTTGCGACTGGCGGTAGTCCTATAGATGGAGATCAATTTACTGTTGATTATCGTGCTACTCCAACACTAGGAGGCAATACAGTTACAATATTTGGTATTACACTAACAACTGCACAAGCCAATCAAAAAGTTGTTGTAACAACAAAATATAGAACAGCAAATACAACATGGTACACAAGCATCTCTTCTAATACAAATGGTGTAGATTATGCTACGGGTACACAACTTGCTACAAAGCAAAATACTCTCCCTGCTTCTGGTGGTGATACTTTTGTTCTTCAGAAAACCATTTTAGGAGCGTTATCGTTTGTTCCTCAAGTAGCAAACAATGCTTGGGATTTATTAGGTAATTCTGGAACAACGGATATAACAAATTTTATTGGAACAACAGACAATATCCCACTTACGATAAAAGTAAATAATCAGAAGTCAGGAAGAATAGACAATACTCTTAATAATACATTTTTTGGTTATCAGGCTGGTGAAATTACTACTGGTTCGGATAATATTGCAATAGGAACGATTGCTTTAAAATTAAATATAGGAGGCAGTAATAATGTGGCTGTGGGTGGAGGATACAGCAATACAACAGGAAGCTATAATACAGGAATTGGGCTTGGAAGCATATATTCCAATACAACAGGAAGCGATAATACTTCGATTGGAGCTTCTGCTTTATCTTCAAATATATCTGGAGATTTTAATACGGCATTAGGATATAGTGCCGATGTTGGGTCTGGAGCATTAACAAATGCAACTGCTATTGGTGCTAATGCTGTTGTAAATACTTCTAATTCAGTAGTCATAGGGTCTGGGTCTAGAGTTGGAATTGGTACATCATCTCCAAATGCTTCATCAATACTTGATTTAACATCAACTACTGGTGCGCTTCTTTTGCCAAGAATGACTACTGCTCAAAAAAACCTTTTAACTCCTACAAATGGGATGTTAGTTTATGATTCAACTCTAAATAAGTTTCAAGGATATGAAAACGGAGCGTGGACATCGTTAATATAATAATACGTGAACATAAACGAAGCATATCTTTTTCTTAATTTTATTTCCAATAAAAATCAATCTGGAGAAGTTTCGCCATCTGAATTCAATCGAATGGCTACTCAGGCTCAATGGGAATATTTCTCTAAAGAATACGAGAAATGGCAGTTAACTCAATCTATTACCGATGCTCTTAGTGTGTTTATAAAATCATTAGCTACAGCAGTATCTACTACTGGAAGATTGCCATATCCATCAGACTACGAACACGTAATTTCTACACGACATTATTATGTAAAAAACGACAATACAGGAATAGAAGTACCTATAACAGAGGTTGACAATAATGAATATGGAGACTACCTGCAAAGCGAAATAGTTAATCCAACGCTTAGATTTCCAATATGGACTGCATACTCTGATTATATGCAATTCAAGCCTAATAACGTAGGTCTTATAGCATTTGATTATTTTAAAAAGCCTCTTAATCCTGTTTGGAGATTTACAATTATTAATAATAGGCCAGTGTATGATCCTACTACGAGCGTTGATTGGGAATTACCTCCTCAATGTCACAACAAATTGGTGTTTATGATGTGTTCTTATTTAGGAATTAATTTAAAAGAGGCGGATTTGGTTCAATATTCAGAGATGCAAAAACAAGAATTAGAATAAGATGGAACATTATAAAAATTTATCATTAGAAAATATTGAAGGTGAGATTTGGAAGGACATACCTGAATATGAAGGATATTATCAAGCCAGTACTTTTGGTAGGATAAAAAGATTAAGTGGATATGTAAAATGTTTAGGTAATACACACAAGTCTCATATGGAGAGAATATTGATGCAGTCTTATAATAAAACTGGATATTTAAGTATAAGCTTATCTATGCTTGGTATTGCTAAATCAAGAAGAGTAAATAGGTTAATAGCTATTACTTTTATTATAAATCCAGAAAATAAACCAGCAGTTAATCATGTGAATGGAATAAAAACTGATAATAGAGTTTCTGAATTAGAATGGGTTACTAATTCTGAAAACGAATTACATTCTTTTCGTGTTTTAGGTAAAAAAAGTCCTATGATAGGAATGAGTGGAAATCTTAGTCCAGTATCTAAGTCAATAATACAAAAATCATTAAACGGTGGTTTTGTAAAAACATGGGAATGTATTTCAGTAGCAGCTAGATATTTTAATAAGAAAAATAGCGGACATATTAGAAATGCTTGTGCTGGCATAAAGAAAACTGCTTATGGTTATAAATGGGAATATAATAAAGTAGCATAATGCCAACCAAATTAAAACTCGCGCAACAGGCAAGAATGCTTCTCGGTAACCGCCCGAGTTTGCAGGAGATGATACTGGCAACAAACCAAGCCTACGCTTATGTAGTTCGTACTAATTGGTGGACAAATAGAAATCAAGGGGAATTAGATTCTATTAATGGTAATTTTATTTACGCTTTTGATGATAACGACATTTTACTGGATGTAAAAAAAAATATTTACTATTCTGTTTTGCCGTCTTCTTTTTTAGGCAATATTCCACATGAACAAGGGTTACATCATGTTTCGTATATGGAAAGTTTAGACCAACCGTTTATAAGAATAAGTAATGGAATGTCAGCATTATTTCAGGGACTACAATCTTCAAACTTTGATGGGTATGAAACATTCTTTGTTGAAAATAATAAGATTTATTTGCCAGATATAGATGTTCATACTGTTTGTACATCAAAACTGTTGATAAAGCTGGTAGTAGCATTAGAGGGTCTGGATGAACAAGCTGAAATTTCAATTCCTCCAGATTTGCAATATGAAATTGTCAATCTTGCTATAAAAATGTACTCACAAGAACAAAACAAATCTGTTATTCAATCTGCACCTGTAGAAGCTGGTAAAAAAACCTAAGTAAATGGTACAACATACATTAAATTCAATATGCAGGGAGTGGTTGATCGAGCGTGGAGAATCGAATATGAACCGTTTAGCTAGAATCTATCAGATTGCCGTTAGTGGATTAAGGGAGTTGAACATGGACTCAGCAGGAGTACCATCAGTTGCTATATTAGAAGCAAATGCTAACGACTCTATAAACTTACCAGTTGATTATATTAATTTCACGCGCATAGCTATTGTTGATTTTAATGGCAACCTACAGTCTTTAGGTCAAAATGATAACATAGCATTGCCAAGGTGGTTTAATTCGTGTGGCGCGCTTGTAAAGCAGCAACCAACGCAAGGGTTAATATCTAATCAATCGCAACCATTTTTTAATGGATATGAAGGATATTCGGATAATTATAGAAACGGAGAAGCAGTAGGTAGGATGTTTGGTGTAGGTGGTGGAAATAATGTTTATGGAGATTTTAGAATTGATAGACAAAGAGGAACTATAGTATTTGGACATTTATTGACTAATATCAGCCAAGTAGTTTTAGAATACCTCTCAGACTTATCAGTAGTAGATGGGAAATACATGGTACATCCATTTGTTATAGAATCAATAAAGAGATGGATAGCATGGAGAGATATTAATGATAATGATAAAAAGGGTCTTGGAGAAAAACAGATGTTGGAGCGACAATTTTATAATGCAGAAAAACAATGTAGGAGAAGATTTCAATCTCATACAGTTCAAGATTGGATGCAAGCCCTAAGAACTTCCAATAAAGCAGCAGTTAAATTCTAATATATGCCATTAGAGAAGCATATATTTACAACAGGTGTAGATCAAGATTCTGAAGATAGGATGGTTGCCCCTACTTCATGGCGTTATGCTTTGAATATAAGGTCTATGTCCTCTGATGGGCAAAATGAAGGGTTAATAACTAATGCAAAAGGCAATACATTAGTACAATTTAATCTTCCAAGTGGAATAAATAAAGTAATAGGTTCTTATGAAGACAAAACACGAGGGAAAGTTTATTATGATGTGTACAATTCGTTTTCTAATCATTCTATTTTAGAATATACATCATCTACAAATACAATAGTAACAGTAATACAAAGTCCTGTACTTAATTTTGATCCTAATTTTTTAATAACAGGGATTGATATAGTAGAGATAGATGAAAATACCCATCTAAAATATTGGACTGACGATAATGAAGAGCCTAAGAAAATAAACATAGAAAAAGGCATATTACATTCTCAAGGTGATTTTATTAATGGCTATCCATCACCATTTTTGAATGAATATATCTATAGAATAAAGCGACCAGATTTACATCCACCTGTTACTTCTTATCAAAGTGATCCTACAAGAAATGTCAATCTTTTAGAAGGACATCTTTATCAATTTGCTACCCAATATGTTTATGATGACCATGAGAGGTCAGCTAAATCACCTATATCAGTACCTCCATTAAATACTATTGTATGCGGTGGAACACCAGCCACTAATATTGATAACAATATCAAAATAACTTTTCAGACAGGAACAGGAATTGTTAATAAAATAATTGTACTGGCCAGAGATGGTAATTTGGGAGACTTTTTTCAAATAGCATTATTAGATAAATCAATTCTAAACATTCCAAGTAATTCTTCTTATTCATATAATTTCTATAATGATGAAGTGTATAATTTTATAGATATTAATGAAAGCATAAAGTTATTTGATAATATACCACTAAAAGCAAAAGCAGAAGAATTAGTGGATGGTGTTAGGGGAGTATTTGGAAATATTTTAGAAGGAGAAGATAATGTAGATATAAATGCGAAGTTGTCTTTAACTATTTTAGGAGACCCATCCCCATCTACTTTATTTGGATGGAGTGGTAAAATAAACATAGGAAATTTATTTGTAAATACTGCGGCTTATCAATGGCAACAACCAATACATTCACTTGATGGAAATGAAGCTAATGCGGTATTCGGTGGTTTTGGGCCATCTGATATTGTTAATACTGTTGGAACTGGATTTGCTCAAACGATTCCATTAGGAGGATGGGTAGTTTATTTAGTCGGAACACCATATTATACTATATCACAACAGACAAGTCCATCTAATGTTACATTTTGTGGAACAACTACTATATTTAATAGTGATACAGGAGGAAATAAAAGATCAGCTATACGTAATGCTATAGAATCATCAAGTCAAGATCAGGTATATAGTTTTTATGTATTTACTGGTGTTCCTCCGGGTAAATATATAATGAGAATTGCTTCTCATTTGACAACACAAGCAGAGTTAGGTTCTGGGAATATAGATTGGCAAAGGTCTAGTACGAATACTCTTCTTGTTGGCGAATGGAATAATCACGAATGTCCAGTTGAAGTAACAACAAATGGAACTATTATAGCAGGTAATGTAACTACTACTAATGGTGGAGAGATAGGAAGATCACTAATAGTTGACTTAACAAACCCTAAATTAATATCAACTTATACTAAAGCATCAGCAATAACAGGATATGTAACAGATAAAGACATTAGTCCTATTAGTCCGGGAACTGTATCATATTTAGCAGATACTAGAATAGAGTTAGCTAAAACAAATTTTAAATCATCAGGCCCTACGGGGTGGTCATTAAGTAGTAGCTGGAATGATATTATGGGTGTTTCTGGTTTTAATCAAGGCATAGCAATTAATATTCCTGTATTTGATTTTACAAATCATTGGACGTATTCAGATCATAATGGTTATATATACTTTAGCGCAGCGGCTGATAATTTTCATTTAGTTATACAAGATACTATTAGTGGAATATATGGATTAGATACTAATGATTTTAAATATGATGATCCTCCGACTGCTTTTATAAATCCTCCTCCAAATGGTATGACTATGGGAATATTTAGAAGTGCTGATTCATCAGGTAATGTAGAAGCATATTCAAGAACATTATTTAATGGTAATGTACAATATAATGGAGTTGGGGTGTCTGGTATTTCAATTACAACAACTCAGGGTGGTAGTGCAAAAACAATTATAAATGGGCAGTTTGAATTACCAGTATATGTAGACACAAGAAGAAGTGGTTATTTATCAAGGGAGGGGACAGTTTTTTATAATGTTTCAGATAATTGTATCGCTACATTCTCTCCATCATCGGATTATTACAGTATAAGTATATTAACTCCATCATCTCCACAATCTGTATTTGTAAGTCCCTATAATGGTACTTATGATTACATTAATAACACATTATTACTTCAAACGTGCAATATATTAGTTATACTAGGTGCTGGATCAACAGCTTCGTTTAAAAGAGGTAGTATAGAACAATTTGGAATAGTTTATTACGATCATGGTAATAGAAGTGGTCTTACTAATACAAATGATAATAATTATAATACTCTTAATCAAAAAGGGTTAAATGGAAGTAAATTAATTATACCTTTTTTTACTGAAATAGACCCAAATACATCTGCTATTTATGGTGGAGCGCAACCAGTTATTTCATGGGAAATATTTAATCAACCCCCAATATGGGCTACACATTATCAATGGGTAAGGACACTTAATAGTGTACCAAATAGATATTTACAATTTACGGCAAAAGATGTTCAATATACAGATAATTCTAGGGCAGTTGTTACTTATACTCAGGCTACCTTAATTGCTATAAATATGCAAAATATAGCAAATTATGCTAATTTGCATGGAGACTCTGTTCTGAATTTTGGCTCAACTGCAACTGCTATAACATATTTACCAGCCGTAGGAGATAGAATAAGATTTATAAAAGATGTTAATGGTATATTTTTTAATAAATATGTTGATTTAAAAATAGTATTTGTTGATCCTGCTGGGATAGCTTATGTTGACAATGATTTTACACTTGGCGTGATTCACTCAGGATGCTTATTTGAAATATATACTCCTAAATTAAAATCTCCAACGCAAATTTATTATGAAATAGGAGAGTGTTATGATATTGGAGACGCTGGACTGAGTACCAGATATCATAAAGGTCAGACAGGAGATCAAAGTTCTGTATTTGTTGCTAATCCTTTTGGTCAATTAGTGTCAACCGTACCAGCAATAGGAACATTTTCAAGTGGAGATACTTATTGGAGATTACGTAATATTCCTTATGGAATAACATCACCTCCTGATCCGCTTCAATGCGCTCATATAAAATCGTGGTATATAGAGGATTCTAATTTTAGTGATTTTTACAAAAGTCAAGTTCAAAATATAGGTAGGCCAAACAAGGTAGATCGGGATTTTAAACAAATTAGAAGAAAGAGTACTATTTATTATACAGAAAAATTTATTCCAGAGACTCAAATAAATGGATTAAGTTCTGTTTATGATACTAGTTTCAAAACGTACGAATCAAGATATGGAGGAATTCAGAAATTATTTAATTACAATCTAAGATTAGATTGCTATCAAGAATTAAAAGTTGGCACTATTCCTATTAATCAGATACAAATGCAAAGTACCGCTCCACAAGGAGCTGATGTTGTCGGAACAACCTCTAATGTTCTTAATCCGATTCAGTATTATCAAGGTGAATTTGGCATTGGCTTAAATCCGGAAAGTTTTGCTAACTACGCCAATTCTTGTTACTTTTTTGACTTAAAAAGAGGAGCAGTTTTAAGGAAGTCAAATGATGGAATATTTGCAATAAGTAACTATAAGAAAAATGATTATTTTACAGAATTATCCAATACAATCTTATCTAATGGTATTAGGCCAAATGTTTATGGAGTCTATGATTTTAGAATAGGAGAGTATATTATGGCATTTGAAACAAATTCAAACATCCCTGATGTTACGCTTTCATTTAGCGAAGACAAAAACTCGTGGAGTACTGATTACGACTACCTCCCAGAAGGGCTTTGTACTAATGGAGTTGATTTTGTTGCTTTTAAGGATGGTAATTTATACCTAGATAATAACAATCCTGTCCATAATAACTTTTTTGGAGTTCAATATAATTCAGAAGTCTGGGTGGTAATTAATGGAGAACCTAGCAAGAATAAGGTATTGGCAGCAATAAGCTTAGAGTCTACTGATGTATGGGAGGCGTATGAGATATTAACTCCTAATGGTCAAAAATCAAATCTTATAGTTTCAGATTTTGCTATGAAACAAAATATGTGGTATGCGGCAGTTAAGAGGGATGAAAACACTCCTAATGTAATAAATCCTCTTATAGAAGGAGATGTATTGGTAGATACGACATTTTTAATAAAATTAAGGAACACATCAACATCGTTAGTTAAGTTATTTGCTGTTAATGCTTATTGGCAAGCACAGGAGAGAAGCAATAAATGAAATAAATAATGTATTTTTGTAAAATGATAAATTTCATCATATTTTTATTTGCAACATCTGGATTTGTTTTTATTCTAAATAAATCTAGTTTGTTTAAGCCTATTAGAGAATTTATAACAAAAAAACATTATGAAAAACAAAGCAAAAATAAGATTTTAGGATTTTTGCACGATTTATTTTCTTGTTCTTTATGTATGGGATTTTGGGTATCAATTCCTATATTTTTAATTATTTATTCTGAAGATAGCCTTAAAATAATGTTCCCATTAATGTTATCGGGGTCTATGGTATCATATTTAATCTCTTCGATAATAGAAATGATTAATAGAAAATGATTATAGTAGAAGATAAAAAAAAGCAAATAAATGAAGTTGAAAGAAAAAACTTCAGGATTAATATTTATGCTTTAGAAAAGAAAATAATGGAACAAGCTGATGCTATGATTGGGGATTCTGATATTACACCATTAAAGCATATTTTTACAGATGGCATTTATACGAGACAAATATTTATCCCAAAAGGAAAGGTGCTAACAGGAAAAATTCACCTACATGAACATCCGAATATGCTTATGGCTGGTAAAGTATTGGTGGCAACTGAAGATGGAGGTAGGGAAATATTAGAAGCTCCTGTATTAATGGCATCTCCATCTGGAACAAAAAGAATGGTATATGCTATTGAAGATTGCATTTGGATAACAGTTCATGCTAATCCAACTAATACAACTGATCTTAAGGAACTTGAAGAAATTATAATAGCCCCGTCTTATAATTCCTATGAAAATTATATGATTGAAAATAAGGATTCTTTTAAGAAGAAAATAATGATTGACGAGAAATCGGTATTTATGACCAATAATATACAAAACACATGACTTGGGTAGCAGCAGTATCAGCATCTGTAGCAGGGACAGCAGGGGCAATACAATATTATAAAGGACAAAAATTAGCCAAGGCTAATAAACGTCCTAAATATGAAGTACCACAAGGTATAAAAGATAATTTATCTCAAGCACAACAAATGGCTCTTGAGGGATTACCTCCTGAACAAAAACAACAATATGTAGAAAACGTACAGAGACAGGAAAATGCTGGACTTAATGCTCTTGGAGATAGAAGTGCTGGATTAGCTGGAATAGCTACTTTGACACAACAAGGAAATGATGCTAATAAGAATTTATTGTCTATGGATTCTCAGGCTAGACAAACTAATCTAAATAACTTAATGGGGGCTAGATCAGAAGAGGCCGGATATTCAGATAAGCAGTTTCAATTAAATAAATTATTACCATTTCAACAAACAGCAGCTGCCGCAGAAGCATTGAAAGGAGCAGGATTACAAAATATTGCTGGTGGTATGAAATCAGCAGGACAAGCTATAGGAAATGCTAAAATGGCAAAAAGTAATGAATCTTCTAGTTCTTCTGTTGCTCAAGGGCAAGGACTTAGTGCTAGTAATGCACAACAAACTCAGGGATTTGGTAATGCGCCACAAAGAACAGATACACTTAATCAATATCAAATAGCAAAATTATCTAATCCAAATTTAAGCTATCTTGATTTTATTAAATCTCAAGGAGGATAATGGCAACAGATGCTTTAAATATTTCAACTGGTATAGGACAAGGGGATGCTCAGGTATTTGATCTGTATGATCCAAGAAATGCCGAAAGAATAGCAGCTGCTAATGAGGATAAGAGAAATAAAGAAAATAAAAATATTGGACAAGTTTATGATGAGTTAGATAAAATAAAGACATCAGGAATTTTTTATAAACATCAACCAATATTTGCTGAAAAACAAAAAGAATTGTATGATTATGCGAAATCAAATATTAAAGCATTAAAAAGTGGTGATGCTAAAGCAACAATAGATTTCAGAGAAAAGATAAATAAATTAGGTAATGATATAGCTATGTCAAAAGGAGTAGCAGATAGCTATGGAGATGTAGCTAAAGAATATATTCGAAATCTATATAAATATCGTCCTGAAGTAAAAGATAAATTGAAGGATTTTCAGGGATATGACATAAAGACGGATCAGTTTGAAAATGTTGATCCTTCTATAATGAAACAACATACTGATTTATCAAAAAATTTCAATGAAACAATTCTTCCAAATTTAAAACAATCAATTCAAGAAGGTCAAAAAGCATTTAATATTGGTAATAAAGGACAAATAAGAACAGATGAATTTAAAAAACTTCCAGAAACAATCATAAGAAACAAAATTGATACATGGATTTCTGACCCAGTAATACACGAACAAGCTTATACTAATTATAAGCAAAATAATCCTGACAAAGAGCCTAGTCTTGATGATTTAAAGGATGACTTATATAAAAAATATGGAGAATCTTATGTTAAAGATGAGCATAAAATAGGACTTACTCAAGGATTTAATCCTAAAGAAGGTAAGGATGAAACTAATAACTATACCATTACACCTATTGATAAAAAAGTTACTCTTAATGATAAGACCCAAGAAGAAGACCCAACTTATACTCCTGTTGAAACTAATGTAAAGTCGTGGGAATTAAAGCAAAATATACCTATTCAAAAGGAAATATCTGAAGTATATAATCCACAAACCTTTGAAAAGGAAACTCCGGTCGGAAGTCAGAAGTTTTCAATGTCGAGCATTGTCGAGCATGTAATTGATAAAAAAACAGGACAACCAGTAATGGTTTACGATCAAAATGTTATTGATAAGCATCCTGAGTTGTATGAGAAAAAGAAATTCGCAAGTGGAGTTATGGGAACTGGTAAAGAAGCTCATCCGGTATACATTCCATTTGATGTTGTGCAGCCAACTCTAAAGGAGAGAAAAATTAATCTCAATGGTGTAGATGAGTTAAATAAAACACCAAAAACAATTACATCAAAATCTAAAAGTGGTAAAGATATATTTTCAGAAGATGGTGGTAAAACATGGCAATATAAATAATGGGAAACGGAACTAAGATAGTACCTAAAAGTGATTTACCTGAATCAATTAATGTTGTTCCTTCTGACGATTTACCCATAGCATTAAAAAAAAAAGACTCATCCGAATCATTACCGACTACTTCGCCAGAGCCATTAGCACCATCCGAAGAAACCGCGCCTACAACCGTTACTGGTGGGAATGAAATTTTAAAACCACAAGGAGGGTTAGAATATCAATTTCAGAAGACAGGTCAAGTAGGGAAAACTGAATTTCCAGAAACAGTTGAAGATGCTAAAAAAATAGGTAAAAAACCAACATTTACTAATTATATAAATTCAACAGTTAAAAGTACTGGAGAATATATCGCTAATCATGCTACACAGGCCGTAGAAGGAGCTAAAGAGTTTGGACAAGGAATAAAGCATGGAGGAGTAGAAGGTGCTTTAGATGTAATTAAAGGAGGAGCAGGAGCAGCATTTGGAGCAGCATCATTTACTCCTATTGGAGTTGGATTTAATGTAGCAACAGAAGCATTAGTACCTGAATCTTGGAATAAATGGTTATTCGCTCCTGCAACTACATTAGCAGAAATTGCTGGATATAAACCTAAAGAAGGAACATTAGGAGAAAAAGCACTATCAACCGCTGATATAGTTGTTTCTCTTTTAGCTATGCACAAAGCAGGTAAAATTGTTAAAGGAGCTACTTCAATAGAAGGAATTACACCAGAAGATATTAATAAAGCAGGGGTTGAATTAAAAAATGAAGATTCTGCATTATTACAAGAAAAACTCAAAAATCAAGAATCTCTTAATGCAAATGAATCCCAACAAGTAAAATCAGTTATTGATAATGCTACTCCTGAAGATTTAAAACAAGCACTTGATGAAAATAAGAATCTTAATCCACAACATCATTTTGAAAATAAAGTAGTAAATGTTGTAGAAAAAGCAAAGGAAGATAAAAATGTAGTTAAAGATATTGCAAAGTTAGATGTTGATAAAGATACATTTAACAAGGTTGTTGATACTGCAATTCAAGGCGAACATTTAACAGAGGATCAAGCAACTGATTTGAAAAAATCATTCGATAATGTACAAAAAGCAAAAGAAACTATACCGGACGAACACAAGGAAAATCCAAAAGTAGTAAGTCTTATCACAGAAAAGAATGATTTACTAGAAAAGAAATCTAACACAGATAAGGTATTTCACGAATCTATTGATAAACAAATAGAAACGATTGATGAAAAGATAAAAATAGAGTTGGGAATGCCCAAAGAGGAAAAAGTAGCTGCCAAGACAGAAACTACGATTCCTAAAGTTGAAGAAAAATCAATTCCTACTATAAAAACAGAACCTACACCAACCATAAGCAAAGAAGATTTCGTTAATAAACACGTAGATGAAATCGTTAATTCTGGCGAATTAAGCGCATCCATCCCTTTAGAGAGATATAAAGAATATTTTCGTAACTATTACGATACAAAAAACGTAAACAAACTAACACCAATAGACAATGGAACAGGAACTACCGTTGAAGGAACAAATAAAGGCGTTGAAAATAATCCTATCCAAAGCGGAGACGGAAGAGGACAAAACGTATTGCCAGATGCAATTGGAGGAAGCGGAACAGAGATTAAAGGAGCAGAAGTAAATCCGAACAGTAAAGTATTATCAGAAGCGCATCCTAAAGAGAATATAGACTTTGCAAATGAACTAATAGATGAAGGATGGTTTCATTCAACTGGTAATGTATATGAGCGTAGACCAGATTTAGGATTATCAACGGCAGAGGTAAATAAGGCAATCGCTGATATTAAGGCAGGGAAAAATACTGCTCCTGCAAAACATTTGATTGAAAAATTAAATGAAGTAAAAGATAAAGGCGAAATGCCAATGATACAAGGCAGCGGAGGCCAGATAGATAGGTTTGGAATGCCATTAGAAGAAACAAGACGATCTAACATTTCTATACCAAAAGAAATTACAGATGCACAGGCAAAAGAAGCAACAAAAACAAAAATATCCGAAACGATAGATAAAGAAGGAATCACTTTAGATAATATTGATGAATTTGCAAAAGAAAATGATTGGCTATATACACCAGAAGAAATAAAATCAATAAAAGATTATATCAATGAAACCAAAAACCAGACAGGAGGAGATTTACCTTCAAGCGTTGCAACTGAAAATAAAGGCGAAGAACTGGCACAACCTGCAAAAGTTAAAGAACCCCCACTTGCAGAACCTCCAACGGGAGAAGAAAAAGTAGAACCTACAAACCCACTTCATAAGATTACTCACGCTGCTATTGAAGATAGAAGAAAAGAATCTGGACTACCACCTATTGAAAAATTACCAACAAATATTAAGCAAGATTTTATTGATGCAGCAAGAGAATTTGAAGGTAAGCATAAGGATTTAGCGCAAAAAATAGCAAATAGCGATAAACCACTAGAAAGTAGAAAAGATGCTTATGTATTAGGATTAGGAAGAGTAGAATTAATTAAAGAAGCCACTAAAACAAGATTAGCTATTTCCGAAGCATTAAAATCTGGAGATATTAAGAATGCCGAAGAATTAAAAGGAGAATTAAAGATCATTACAGATAATCTCGATACAAACGAAAAGGCTATTAAACATGCCTCTTCTGAAGCTGGTAAAGCACTCCAATCATTTCAAACTGCATTTGCAGAAGATATGTCATTAGAGAATACGTTACTTACAGCAAGGGCGTATTCAAAGACAGGAGAACTTACGGAAAAACAGACAAAAGCCTTTACAGAAATAACGGCAAGGTTAGATGAAGCTCAAAAAAAACTAGACCAACACGAAGAGCGCATATCTAAAGCAGAAGCGCAAAAAGCCATTGATGATTTAGCTATTGAAGAGCGAATTAAAAAAGGTATTGATGAAGGTGTAGCTAAAAAGAAATTCACAATAAAAGCAAAAGCCGTAGCGGATGAATTCAGAAAATTAAAAACAAAACCACCTACATTTAAAGATGCTAATGGGAATGAAATAAAAGTATTTACTGCTGGAATAACGTGGAATGATATTATTGAAGTTGGGGCTAAAGGAATCGAGTTGGCCGGAGAAGGAGCTGATTTTGCAACGGAGGCTATAAAAGCTATTAGAGATAAATACAAAGACGAAGATTGGTATACTAAACTTACCGATGAAAATAAATCCATATTAGAAAATCAAGTAACCAAACATTTTGAATCAGTTAAACCAAAAGAAGAGGATGCTATAACAGGACTTGGTTCTGCTATAAAGGCAATGATTAGAGATGGCATTACAAAAGAATCTGATATTGTTGCAAAATTAAAAGAGAACAATCCTGAGATGACCGAAAGACAAATTAGAGATGAAATATCTGGGTATGGTAAATCAGTTAAATTAAATCAAGACCCTGTTGAAATAAAATATAGGGAAGTAAAACGAGTATCTGGACTTATCTCTAAACTTGAAGATATAGAATCAGGAATTTCTCCTATTAAAAAAGTTCAAGGACAAGCAGAGCGCACACCTCAAGAAATTGATTTAAGGAATCAGATTAATGAATGGATGCAAAAATTAGGTATTGAAAAAGAAAAGAAAAGTGTTACGGATGAAGAACGATGGAAAACAAATCTTGAGAGATATAAGTCAAGACTTAAAAATGAACTAAAGGAATTGCAGCGAAAAAGAGAGGCTAATATTTTTGAGAATAAAAAGCGTGAAATAACAAAACTTGATGAAGAAGGATTAGCACTAAAAAGAAAGGTAGATAAAGAGAAAGGAATAAGGACCAGAGAACTTGCAAAAATAGAACAGCAAAACAGAACTCCATTTGAAAAGGTTAGTGAAGGAATAATTAAATTTATGAAGTTCGGGATATTGGCAGGATTACAAAAACCAATATTAAAATTAGGTATTGCAGGAGCAGCCAAAGGATATTTACAAACACCTGTTAATACATTAATTGCTGGTATATATTCACATACCCCATTCATACGAAATATTATGAATCAATCTCCAAGATGGAGGTCTAAAGGTGCATTAAAGGCATACACTAAGGGCATGGCTGAGGCGTGGAGTAAAAAAACCTTACAGGATATTATTAATCAAGCTAAAGGAGGAAAGCGATCTGACGAGATTAATTATCTAACGGATAAAGGCTATCTACCTCCTACTTTCTGGCAGATGTGGAATATAGAGCATAAGATATTAAAAACTCCACTTATGAATCAGGAGTTTAGGACATCTATGGAAAAGAACCTTGAATTTTTGCATGATAAAGGAGAGGATATATCCAAGCCTCACATTATACAACTAGCCGCAAATGCTGCTACGTTAGATGCTAATAGGGCTGTATTTTTAGGTAAAAATCCATTAATAACAGCATATCAAACAGGGCTACGATCACTTGGGGCTAAAATGAAAGACGGTAGTAATGGAGGAAAGTTAATACAAAAAATGTTAGAAGGAGAAAATCTGATTGTTAGTGTTCCTACAAATTTTGCATTACAGGAATTAGCTAGTACTCCTATTGGATTTGCTCAAGCAATAGCTACTGAAGGATTTATGAAAAACTTGAAAAAAGGAGTTAATAGTCTTTCTCCTGAAGTAGCTGATAGGATATCTGGAAAATTAGTAAATGCTACATCTGGAACTATTGCGTTAGCTTTAGGGTATATGTATTATAGACATCATTTTGGAGGCAATGTGTATGTTAAAGATAAAAGCCCTGCACCTATTAATGGAGATAAAATGAAAGAAGGAGAAATGAAAATAGCAGATTTAGATATACCTCCATATATGCAGCATTTTATGACGGCTCAAATGATTCAATTTGGAGCAGGGATAGCAAGGATGGAAGATTATTACAACAAACTTGATAGAAAGGCTGCTAATAAAAAAGAAAATCATTTATTAAAATCTTCTTTAAAAGCTGCTGGGTCTACTATATCTAAAATACCTATGGTATCATCAGGGGTTTCTATTGGTAAAGCATTAACAGAAGATTATGCGGCGGATAAGTTAATTGAAAAAACTATAGATGCCATAATGGTTCTTCCCGGAAGCCTTGCAAAGAGAATGGATGAGAATACAAAAGGAGAAGTAGTTAAAAGAAAGCGAAAAACATTTACAGAGAAAATACAATATAATATTCCTGTTTGGAGACAGAAATTAAAAAAGATAGGAACTAAAGCACCATAAATTAATCAATAATAACTAATTTTGTAATATGCCATTTTCCTCAAAAGCCCAGATGCGCAAGTTTTTTTCTCTTGAAAGACAAGGGAAATTAAAGAAAGGAACTGCCGAAAAATGGGCGCATGAAACACCAAACATAAAATCGTTACCTATGAGACTTAAGAAGAAATCAACCGTAAAAAAGAAAATGTCTAAATACGCAACCGGAGGTAGTGTTGGACAGGATAGTGGAAAAAAAGTTGTGGTTGGGTTTGCTAAAAAAGCTTACGACAATGTTGAGCCAACAACCGCTAAATACATGTATGACAATAAAGGAAATAAGTATCCTACTGATTCTGCCGTAGATAAAGAAGGCAAGGAAGTACCACTATACTCTCCTGCTTCTAAACCATCACCACGATTTAGTTCAAATACTGTTACAGGAGCATTAAAGAAGAAATATGCTACAATATCCACTCCGCAAAAAAAGAAAGATGGAGGTGTGGTCAAAGGCGAGGGTACTGAAGAATCAGATTCAAATGAAGCTGAAATTAAGGTTGGATCATTTGTTATTCCAGCAAAGATTAGGGAAAAACTTAAAATGTTGTTAAATTCTAAAGGTAAGGCTAATTTAAAACAGAAAGATGGATATAGTGTTGAATTAAGTAAAGGAGAAGAAGTAGTTGATCCAAATGATGCTGAAGAAATAAATGATGGAATGAAATCAGGTGGAATTAAGAGAGGAATAGATATATTTGCTCCAAAGTCAAAGAAAAAGTTTAATAAAAAATATTTTACAAAAAAGTAATTAAAATATGAAAATAAAAATAAATAATTAACTTTGTAACAAATTAAGTATAATGGCTAACAACAAAAATACAGTTACATACGCTGTTACATCAAAAGTTACAGTTCCAGCAAGTGTGACAAAACAAGGAACAATAAATAGTTTAGGTACTAATATCCAAGGAAGTGATACTTTAACATATAATACTCTTGTAGGGGCATTTACAATAGGGGCTAAAGTTATAGGAACTACCAGTAAAGCGTATGGAACTATATATGCAGATAGTGGAACTGTATTAAAACTAACTGATATTAACGGAGTATTTGTAAACACAGAAGTTCTTACCGATAATGCTACTGCTGTTACTGCTGCTGTTAATGGTGTTCCTACATATACTTTATTTACAAAACAATGTAAAGTGGGGGATTTTTTATACAATGCAGCACAAACAGAAATACATAAAATAGTTTATATTTCAAATGATTTAAGTATGCAAATACAAGAGGCATTTGGGTCTGTTTTAGCTAATCAGGCAGTTATTGTTGTGCCATTTATACCACATCCAAAAGAAATATCTGTAATTATTCCTACTGGTTCTGCTGCTGGATTAATTGATGGGGTTACTTGGCCAGTAAACACTCAATATAAAGCATCAAAATTGAATCAAAGTATGACATCTTCTGGAATTGGACAATTCGTTGATCCAATAATTATAGATGGAACAGGAACAACAATGATTGTTAATATAAATTACTAAAACACATGAAAAAGCTATTATTTCTTATTTTATTTCTCCCATTATTTGTTTTTGGACAACCAACATCAGGACAGATAGATGCTTGTAGTGGTAGTGCAACTGGACAAAATAGCTATTCTGTATCTATAACTTGTAATGGCTATCCAACAAGTCCAGCTGTAAGAGAAAAAATATGTGTAACATTTACTATTACCAATACAGGAGCATCTACATTAAAAGTAAATAGCAGATCAGCAATAGGAATAACTTTAGGAGGAACAGCTTTAACATCTAGTGATATAGTAGCTAATCAACCATATATAATGATATATGATGTGATAAATAATAAATGGACTTTACAAAAACCTTCTGGAAGTGGAGGGGTGGCAGTTAGTTCAGTTTCGGCAACTAGTCCATTATCTTCGAGTGGAGGAACAACACCAACTATTACTATAACCTCCCCGTTACCTGCGGTTAATGGTGGAACAAATTCAACATTAGGTTCATGGAATATTGATGGTAACTCTAATGGTATTGAAAGATGGATAGGTACTTCATCTAATTTTGATTTCCCAATAAAAGCTAACAATACTACTATAATGAATATTGCAAAGGGTGGTCACGTAGGTATTGGTACTGGAACTGTTACTCCACTACAAGATTTAACAATTAATCCATTGACAAATGCTGGTGGATTTGCTATTATGGCTCAAAATGGAACAGACATTACAACACAAATACAACATAATAGTGGACAGACAGATGTATTTTCAATGTATGCAAATGCAAGTGCTACGGCTCTTATTCAATTAGTGGCTGGTACAGGAGGTACTTGTTATATAAATAATGCTGGAAAATTGGGGTTAGGTACAGATAGTCCTCTTGATGGATATACTATGACAATTGACGATGCTGCTACTGGATGGGTTGAATATACTGGAAGCAATGGAGCATATCACTACATGAAAATGGAGTTGCTTGGAAGTGGTGTTGTAGCTATGCACAATGGAAGTGGAATAGTTGGATTGGCTTTAGGAACTAATGCAGTAAAAGATTTGCTTTATTTAGATAATATTACAAATTTTGTTGGAATTGGAACAACAATCCCTGCTTCAAATTTTGAAGTTGTTGGTAATGTAGCGATAGATGCTACTAAGACAGTAGTAAATGCCTCTACAAGTGGATCGGTAACTTATTCTCAACCACTATCAGGAACATCATGGAAAACAGTTGTAATACATTGTACAGCAGCTTTAGGAACTGCAAGTTATACTTATCCTGTAGCTTTTACAAATACACCATCTATTATAGCAACTTCTACCTTGGCAGCTGGAATAGTTACTACATTAACAACTACTTCAGTTACCGTAACTGGTGCAACAAGTACGGGAGACCTTTTATTAACCGGATATTAAACATAAACATAAACATAAATAAAAACAAAACACAAATGACATTCGTACAACCATTAATTACAGTAACCCCAACAATTATTCCACCACAACCAGTAGGAGTTCCCGGTTCTGTTCAACTTATTTGTTCAACAAATGGAGTTGCCCCATTCAACTTTTCAACTAATCTACATCCTCTTCCACTAGGATTTAGTCTTGGAGCGCATGGATTGCTTTCATGGGATGGCTCTCAATTAGTTGAAACACAATACATCATTGATTTGACAGTAATTGATAGTGATGGACGTATTGGGTTTAAGATTTATTAAATATAAGTGAATAGCCATATAAAGAAGATAAAAGACTTCTATGATAGCTATAAAGTAGTAATATGGCTATTCACTTTATTTGGTGGAGGATGGGGATATGACAGAATTTATAATTTTTGGAATATTCCAACAAGACTTGCGCAAGATGAAATAAGATTTATTGAAACAAGAAAAATGGATAGTATAAGGTTTCAAGATCACGTATTATATTCAGCGGCTTTAAGTGCTGAGATTAAAAATGAAATTAAAATTTTTAAGGATAGTTTAAAATCAACTAATAAATCAAAACGCAAATGAATACTATAACTAATTTATGGAATTGGTTGGACGGTAAAAAGACAACCATAGGAGCTGTATTATTATTTTTGTCTACATTTCTATCAGAAGTTATTGTAAGCAAATGGGGTGTAACAGCTGCTTGGATGACACCAAGTATTGAAACGCTTAATTGGTTAGGGATGGCTCTTACAGGACTTGGACTTGGACACAAGGCTTTAAAGCCAACTGTTAATCCCGATAAAGATAAATTTCCAGACGGAAAAGGATGAAAAGAGTATTAGAAATACTTAGTGTTTTAAGCACTATTTTATTTGTAGGAAATTACTCTTTGTGTGATTATTTTTACTTTAACGATCACGATAATTGGTGGAAATTGAAACAAAATATTTACAATGTGGATTTAATTTTAGACAGAACGACATTGTTTTTGTTGATAATATTTTTTTGCAATTACCTTAAGCTAAGACGTTTAGCAGCATTGACTTTACTAGGTCTTCTTTTAAACTTATCTAATATTATAGATAGATTGCTTTTTGATATAAATACATTTGAGAAAGACGATATAGTAATGATTATTTTAGCAATACTATTATCAAGTACATGTTATTTATCTTATGGCAGAAACAGATCAAATATATAAGCAATTAGAGGCATTATCTTCTGATTTAAAAAATCACATGAGTAAAAGCACATCTGATGCGAATGATATGAAGTTATCTCTACAGGAAATAAAACAGTATCAGGAATCAGATAGAAATCTTTTACATGAGCATGATGAGAAGCTTAAAGAATGGGATTCTATAAGAGATTTTGGTAAGGGAATATTTTTTATCGTTGGAGCATTGTGGTTAGGGATTACCGGATTTGTTTCTTGGGTATTTTCTAAACACTAAGAAATGAATAAATACATCTACATTTCCATTGCAATTATTGTTATAGCATTAATATTATCCATAAAAATGTGTGGAGATGCTAATGCTAAATATGAAGATGCCAAGGACTATATAGAAAACCTTAATGATAGCCTTATACATTTAAAGAACGGAGTAGTAAAGCAGACAGCTAATGAAGTTGATAAAAACCTACTAGAAACTATCGTAAAAGAGAATTCCGATCTTAAAAAGGCTTTATCCGATGCAAATATTAAGATAAAGAACGCAAAAACGATAACAAGGGTAATTACCAAAACAGAGATAGGTGATCCAATAACAATACGGCTTACTGATAGCATCCCATGTCCAGCATTTAATCCGATTGATTTTAAGGCCGAAAATAACGATTACAGCATCTCAGGAAGCGTAAATAAGTCATCGGTCAGGATTAGTAAGATTTCGTTCCCTGATTCGTTATACGTCATTACAGCGTATAAAAAGCACGTATTTAAAAACAATGAGTACAATGTGCTTATAAAACACTCAAATCCACTAATAAAGACAGTAGGAGCAATGAATCTTACTGTTACCGATAAGAAGAGGTTTTGGGATATAGGATGGTTTAAGATTGGAGTAGGATTTGTGGCTGGAAGTTTTTTAACTTATGAGATAACGAAATAGTTTATCATCACCCACACTTCCCTATCATCATGACTATTGTAACTAATAGAAATTTTATTATGACAAAAATCATGGGAATATAAAATATGCTTTTCTTCTTTTTCTTCTTTTTATTCTTTTTCATAGTATATTCCTAATCTCATACAAAGAGAAGGAAACATACTGAATAAGTTAGGGTATAAATAGTGTCGAAATTGACATTAGAGGATGAGAAGTATATTTTTTATAAACAAAACATTTCCTGTTCAAAAATATCAACATGGACAGGATTATTCATATTTGTGTTTGATTATTAGTTAGTTATACTGTTGGAATACATATACATGTTAGCAGAAATGGCTACGACCCTACTAACAAGGATAACCATCGTGTAAGTTATCTTTCTTGTCTGTATAAAAAGAACCCGAAACACTGTGCATTGAACTATCACAAGTAATTTCTTCCCAAATTGTAACACCTAAATCTTCAATCTTTCTTTCTGTACGTTTTAAAAATTCATTAGCTAACTCTTCACTTTCAAATCCTTCGTTGTTTGGGCATCTGTAAATACGACCTAACACTTCGCCTGATTGGTGCAAAGCAAGATAACCCCAAGCACCTCCGTCTTGTAAATCACTTCCGCAAATTGGACATTCCATTGTATAAAATTTAAAATTAATACCCTTGTAAATTAACCGCCACTTCTGCTAACAAGGGTTTGTAGCAATAGGGGCAGAAGGAACTAAATTGAGCCTTAGTACTTCTATTAGGCTGCGGTGCTATATTGAACAGTAGTGCTATAAATCCCCACTGCTACAAGCCCCAAACGTTAGGTGCAATTTAATATTTTAAATTAATAAAATTTTTCTACTTCTTTTCTTATCAAATCCGGGGAACTACTCATATCATTAGAAATAATATCAATAGTTATATTATACCATTTTTCAAAAGTTTCTGCACTCATTTTATCGAAAGATAATGATTGTGGAAAATAATAGTGAAGCCCATCTTTACCTTCGAATTCATCATAATAACCACATCTTATTGTAAGTATTTTTCTATAGATTTCTAGCGTAGCATATTTATCTTGATTTTCAAATCCAATATTAAGTAGTGCGAATCCTTTTCTATGAAACTGTACATTTCTGGCTATGGTTGCTTTTACTTCAGCACCTACTTTTATCTTATTAGATTGATCTATACTTTCTGAATCAACAGGAGCATAATGACCAGATTTTAGTTTAGTAAGAAACATTTATAATTTATAAAAACTAGGTTCGAAATGTCCATTTCCTTTTTCATCTTCTACCCAATGATGTGATTCCCATTTTTTTCTCTTATTGTGTTCTTCTTGGTAAAGCAACTGTCTTTTTTTATGAATGGAAATATATTCTTTATTTGACTTATCAGATTTTACTTTTTCATTTAATTCCTCCTCCTCCTTATTCTTTACCCATAACTCTACATCAACAATCGTTTTTCCTATTGCCCATGAATACATTTCATAATCGGTTACATATTCTATTTTACCGTTAAATACTTGAAAGCAACACCAACTTTCAAACGCTTCGATGCGATACTCTTCAGAATAGCATTGCACTAAAGATGGTATTTTGGTTATTGTCATTTTAATTTAAAATAAACCGGAAGGTTTTTTACTCCCTCCGGTTCTCAGTTAGCGACACCATCCAAGCTATCCACTACTTTTTTTTCATATACCGTGTAAATAGCGTGTCAGTATAAGTATGCCCTTTGGTTTATAGGTGTCTAGTGGTTTTCTTTAATTATATAACTAATTAATTATCAATAAGTTAAAATGGTAAATCTGAATGACTATCTTGATTAACTTCTGCTTCTTGTGGATTAAAAAATGCTTTATATTCCTTAGATTCAATTATTTTTTTTCTTAACCATTCCGGCAATGCGCTGAATTTTTTATCATCAAAAGTTTCTAAGGAAAATTCAAAATTAGGATTTATCTGTGGTGGACATATTACACCTTTGGGAAGACCGGATATTGATGCAATCGTAGCGTATTCTTTTCCACTTGATTTTGATTTTGAATATACAATATTAAGCATACAAGGGACACTCAATAGATTTGTTACATCAAATGCTTTTATTTCATCGGCAGTAAATGCCTTGCCGCGCCAACTATATAAATCTTTCGATAGATTTGATTTTTCATACATTGATAATGTATATTCCTTTGAGACAGAATAAGGCTCTTCTCCTTTTTCTGGATTAAAAACTTTTTTTTCAGTTGGAAGCTCCCATGTTATTCTTACCTTGTTTAGGCCCTTAGTCTCTCCCTTAATTATTTCTTTAACAGTTCCGATATGAACCATTGAATAACATCTTGCAATGTGATTTCCTGCTGGTGGTAAGTCAGCTATTTTACCTTCGTTTGTTGCTGTGATTGACATTGTTTTTTTTGTTTAATTGTTTATATATTGGTTTATTTATTATTTTCTAATAAGCGGCCATTCTATCCCTTTTTCTTTAGCACAAATTTCACAGGCTTGGTGATAGTTGCAATCACATTTAAATCCAAACAGATTCATAATATCATCTACTGTTCTTTCTGGGAATTCTGAATTCCTAGCTAAAATCTTTATTACTTCAACTCTTTTTTCTTGGCGTGTCATATTGTTTATATTAATTTTACAGCCCTGTTGCATCTTCTTTCGTATCCTTCGTCAATTAGGGTGTAGTTTATTGGTGATTCTTTTATAAGTTAGTTGTTTTTCTCCACGTAGGAGTTCCATAATTCTTGATTTTTCATTTTGACCATATTAAAATTTTAGTTATATCTTCCTATGCATATTTCATCTATAGTTCTCTTTGCTTCTTTTCTCTTGGCAAATCCAATTGGTATAGCGATTGATAGGAGAAATACGATTGTGATTAGTGTGTCCATAGTTATTTTTTTGTTATAGGTTTTGATATTGATACGTGAGAAATTTTAAAAGGTTACAATATTTTTTTAATTATTATTTCAACTCTCTGATTTTTTCTTCTACACTTAAACTGCTCAGGTGGAATTGATTTAATAAATTCTGGACTATCTCCGGAAATTATACCCAAAGTAGAGAAACAGTCATAAAGTACTTTTCTTTTACTTGGCAAGTTATCTTCTGTATCAGAAAGTTGCGACACGAATGACTTGAACGAAATCGAAACTATATCTTTAAATTTAGGAGGATTTAAAGCCGTTAATCTCCACATCATTGCTTTTTTTCTCTTTAATCTATTAGTCCAATGCTCAGACATTAATCCATTTCTTCCATTAAGCCCCGGTATAAGCCCAGCAAGTGTTATTTTAACCCAACCTTCACCTATCTCTATTGTATCGCTTACGGTGGTCTCGCTGAGTGAACTACGGCCTAGTTTTACGGCCCTAGGAACAGATATAGGCTTTATAATAGCTTTTCGTCCGTATTTGGCTTGATATTCGGAAGCGGACATTTGTTCGGTCATTATGTTGATTTTAAAAGTTTATATTGTTTATTGGAGACTGTATTTTTGAAATTAAGTTGTGTGAGATATGAGTATAGATTTCAGTCGTTCTTACGTCTGAATGACCAGCTAGTCTTTTTATAAGTAAAATATCTGTACCCATTTCTACCATGTGTGTGAAAGTGCAATGACGGATAAGGTGTGTATAAACTCTTTTAGAAAGTCCTGCCGATTTAGCGAGTTGTTTTATTACCTCGCCAACTGATCTTGCCGAATATTGCAAATCATTTTGTCCATTAAAAACATAAATAACGGATTTGTATTCTCTGTAATATTTTTCGAGCAATGGGATAACGTTAGGATTCAATCCTACCTGCCTGTCCTTTTTACCCTTTGCTTGAATAATATTTATTATCATCCTACTTCTATCAATATGTGACCATTTTAAATTTATTATCTCAGATACACGAAGGCCGCATGAATATAGTAAAGCAAAAATAGTTTTGTGTTTCAGATTCTCACATACATTAAACATTCTCTGTATTTCCTCTTGAGATAAAACTATTGGCAGCTTTTTAGATTTCCTCGGACGCTCTATATATTTGAATTTCTCAATTCCAACATGAGCGACCTTTTCATAATAAATCTTTATTGCCGAATGATAACCGGAATGGGTTGATGGTTCTTGAAATTGACCAAGGAATTGAATTATCATTTCGTGATTAATTCTATCGGGATGAGTAACTTCTTTCCTTTCAAAGTGCGCAAGGAATCCAGTAAAGTTACTACAATAATTACTTACTGATCTAGGAGAGTATTTTCTAAACTCCATATACTTTCTGAGTTGATTGGTATGCTCTGAAATATTCATTTGATTACTGTTTAATTATTAGATAGTTACATAATATGTAATACATATACATGTTCTACGCAATTGTTCAAGGGGCAACAGCCACAGCCGTTTTACTATTCTGTATTTCTTCATGCTTTTCAAGTTCCTCTTTGAAATTGTGCATTGCAGAAATCATACAAGTTAATCCCCCTTCGTAGTTTGCAATCCATTCTTCCCAACCATACGAGCGTTTAATATCGTGCATCTTACCTCTCGTTCTATCTATCTCACATCTGAGTTCTTCAATTAATTCACTCATCGGTTTATCCATTTCATCTGCACTTTTGTAGTAAATTGGATTTTGGTCTTTGTTTTTTCTTTCCATTGTGTTTTATTTTTTAGTTATTAATTTCTTACAGCCGCCCCTTGAACAACTGACGTAGAACAAGCGGGTTTAATTCCATTGTCAAAATCATTTCATCGTTGCGGGATATTTTGCCAACGAAATAAACCCGCAGGACGTTATATTCAATTCGTTTTTTCAATTTAAAAATTAAGAGGTTGCTTCGTTGTGGCAACTGCAATCACATATACTTTTTGGAAACTCTCCGCAATCGCAATTTTCGCAAGTTCTCCATTTGGGTAATTTTTTTGTGCCTTTAATAAACTTCTGCCATTCATAATTATTTTTTGGTTCATAGTTCCATGCTTTTCTCAATTCATCTTCGGTGAAAAGTGTTTTGTTTTCGGTAATGATGCGATTGAGCATATCAATTTTGTCCTCATAGTATTTTGCCCTGCCATTATCATCTTCAAATTGTAGTGCAAATTCATTCATCGCATCTAAAACTTCTTTCGTGAAGTATTCTGTATTGCCACTTACATTTTTGAACGGACAATGTTTCTCTAAAATTTCTTTTGCTGTTTTCATTTTGATTGTAGTTTATATTGTGAAAGTATTTTTAAATTGAAAAAACGAACTGGAATATAACAAGGGATTAAAAGAAATTGGCTGAAAAAAGAAGCCAACTTCTTTAATCCCCGATGCGTTGTGCGCAATTTTTTGTGTATTAAAATGGGCAACAGCCACAGCCTGCATACTTAAAATAGTTTTACCTGCATTGTTCGTTCTTTAAAATTTTTCATTGCATCATCATAATATCCTTTGTCAATTTCACACGCCACCAAATCAAATTCTTTATAGTGGCAAGCAATGGCAATGTTTCCGCTTCCCAAATGTGTATCGAGTATTTTGTTTCCCTGCTCTGCATATTCCTTTAGCAAAAATTCATATACTCTTATTGGCTTTTGGCATGGATGAACTTTGCCTCTGTAATCTCCTTTTGCCAATGGGTCACGCTTGTAAATTTTTGCGCATCTATCAAATGAAGTCCATGCCATTTCACATTCGGCATAAGTTCTATTTTTGAAACCTTCGCCTTTATCCCAAATCACAAAGCATCTTGTCGGTGGCAATCCAAAATAATTTCCACCCCATATAATTTGATTTTTGCTAACTCTAAATAGTTCATCAAAATATGCTTTGTCTGGGATTGCCTTATCCCAATCCTTCTTTTCAAAATTATTGAAGCCTTTATATCCAACATTGCCACCATCCATTCCAATTCCATAAGGCGGGTCAACTATTGCCAAATCAAAATGCTGGTCAGGATATTCTGCCATTAACTTCATGCAGTCTATGTTTCTAATATCAATCATAACAGCCGCCCATTTTAATACACAAAAAACTGTAAAGGCTAAAGCCCGCACAACATAGGGTTTGCACTAATTTTCCTTCAACTTTTTTATTCTGTTTCATTTGTTTCAGTCAAACCGTTTGAGGCAAACGCCCTTCGGGTAGTCAAACCCTTGAACTTAAATGCAATAGCTACGACCCCGCTCCGTAAGTTCAACTTTGCCATTTTTGCGTTCAACCAATTTATAATCCTCAAGTTTGTATATTGTTGCCCAACTAATGTTTTTCATAGCATTATTTGAGTAAAAACATATTGCGTTAATGCCAGATAGATAGTATATAATCTCGTTAGCTTGTAAAGTTGATATTACTTCCTTTTGAGCTTTAGATAATTTAACCGCTACTGCATTTAACACGGGTTTGGCAAAAAAGCCGTTTTGGTCTTCGTTTGACATATTGTTCTAATTTTTAAGTTTTGTAATTCTATTTGACTTTTCGTTTCGGCTTCTTCGCCAAGCCCGCAACCGTTGCACCGCAAGGCGGTGCAACTAAGTCCGCGTACCGCGTGCCGCCCTGCGGGCAACATCCCGTTTGATGCCAGCGCCGGGCATTGATGTGAAGCCACATCTGCCCGCGCCCGCACAAACGCGGACAGTTGGGCGCAATTTGTATTTGTTCAAAGGGGGCTAACAGCCAACGACACCTCATGGTCTATATAGTTATACATTTTCATTTTAAATTTCTCTTTCCCTCCCAATAATTTTATACTGCTTTTTTTAACCCACAAAAAAGATAATGGAATTGCTTTGTCCTTTATCGGCTTTCTTCCTGCACCTTTTCGTGCGCCCCCTCGTTTTGATTTTTTCATGTTCTCTGTCCGCATTGAAGCGCACGGCTGAACCGCAGAGAAACCGTCCTACTGACTTAGCAGAACAGCAGGATTACGCTTCAACTGAATTATTCTTTTTCAGTAATTCTACAAGCTCCTCCATTGAATTTTTAAGCCGACTAATTTCATCTTTCAAATCGTCAATGATTGGCTCTTTATAAACATGGTATTTATTATAATTTGACCAGCCGATTGAATAAAGAAGTGACTGAATTTTGTAGGTGCTTCCCATGATTTTGCATTTATCTACATGAGAATAGTCGAGTTTATTCGGGTCTCTTTCTTCTTCTGGAGTACCATACTGATAATCCTTACCAAATTCAATCTGTTCAATAATAATATCATCCAAATCATCATTGGTTTCAATTATAAAAGAGGAATTATAATCCTCAATAAATAATGATTCACCTGTTTCAGTGATGACTCTGAATCCACATTCGTGTGGATGTTTTTTCCATGAAATAATCTTTTTTGTTTTCATTGTGCTAAGTTTTAATTGTTGATGTTTTGATTTGTAACGTAAAGATAAGTATTTAATTTGAATTGGCAATAGGTTTAATCAAATATATTTTCAATACAAGAATAGTGCCAAAACAGCCGCCCCCTTTGAACAAATACAAACTGCAAGGGCTAAAGCCCGCCCAACATAGGATTTGCAGTAATTGGTCATTTCCTTTTTTATTTTTTTCATATTGATAAATGCCCAACCAAAACGAGGCGTTTTGCCCTTCGGGTACTCAAACCCTCACCATTATCCGCAAGCGTTCAAAGGGGCAACAGCCTCCCAGCCAATCCCATTCGCCATTTCTTCTTTCAACATTTTCTGTAATGCAGGTAATATTTTCTCCGCAAATCTGTTACAAGCTGTTTCGCATTTTTTGCCATACAAAATGTAAGCCATTCCTGTGTACATTTTAGTTCCGAAGTAACCAATATTTAAACCGATTAGAAAATCTCGGAAATCTTTATCTCCGTAACTTCTCCAAGCAAAGGAAAGGTTTCCCCAATCCGTAACCGATGCGAACATTCCATCTGATGTTAGAACTATTTGTCCTAACCATTCTCCATTGTCGCCTTTCAGCGAGTAACTTTTTGATTGTACCATTTTGTTTTTATGTTTTAGTTATTGTTTCAAGTTTCTTACAGCCGCCCCTTTGAACGCCAGACGGATAACATCGGATATAGTCAAGTAAAATTTCCTTCTCATAGTTGCTATTGATAAATTTTCCCTGCCCATATCCGTCAGCGTTAGCAGACATTGTAATTATTAAAAAAACAAAAGCCACCGCACTCTTTAAATTTTTCAAATTTATAAAATGTTTTATTTCGTAATCGTTTCAAACACTATCTTCTTTGGTAAAATATCCTTCGTAACATACACACTTGAAAACGGAGGGTTCAAACTCGGTTTTTGGTCTGCATAGCTTTTAAAGTAGCTTATCCGTTTATTAAAATACATTATTTCAAATTCGTTATCCTTAAACATATTAAATCGTTTTTGGCTTTCAAACAATCCAACTACTCCAACAAGCATCGCAAATGGTTTTCCAAGTTCAAATAGTTTTTGGAATACTTCTGCTTTAATTGAGTAGGGCGGATTTGAAATAATGTAATCAAAGTTCACAAGAAATTCAGTTGTAAAAAAATCTCTACCATCTGAAATATGTGAGCAAATAGCATCGTGTCCTTGTTCTCTAAGCATTTTTACAAAGTTACTTTCTTCCGTATCAAACGGACACCACACAATACTTTTTGGCTTCAAGTATTTCATAAGCGGTTCTATTGCATATCTTGGTGTATAAAATTCATCATTCGGATTTATTTCTCCGTTCATTTCTGCTTTGTTTGTAATCTCGTCCAGTTTCATATTTCTTAGTTTAAATTAAGAGCCGACACACACCTTCCCTTTTTGTTTTTTTAATAATTACAACGAGCCTACGCTCAAAATCCCACCGCACTCTGCTAACACTGGGTTTAACGTCAGTTTGCGAAAAGCAAACCGAACGTAAACCCAGATACCGTTATGCGTAATTATTCAGCAACGCCACTACCTTAACCGCCATTTCTCTATCACCCCAAAAGCCCTCACACACTCTACGGTCACACCATAAATCTAAATGTGTTCGTGGCTTATCGTGTTCACCAATTTCATAGTATCTAACCTTCCCTCTAACCACTTCTCTGAACACATAACTGCGCATAACAGGAAGATTAGAAGAAATTTCTTTTTTGTTTTCAGTTTCCATATTGAGTTTTGTTTTTAATTATTAGCATTTCGTTTTCAATCAAAGTTTGCGGAGACAAAAAAGAAACTTCTCTAATCTCCGATGCGTTACCCAAAATAAAAGTGGGCAATTAGCATCCTACTTTGAAAATGCTTTTATATATTGTTTAATCGTTGCCTTTTTAAATCCTCGTCTCATTAATTGGCTAACGATTACACCATTTGTTTTTCCGTCTCCGAGCAAGTATCTTACTTGCCATTGGAGGTCTCGCTTTTCTTCGTTTGTCATAATATTTATTTTAAAAGTTAATTTTCGTTTTGCCCACTTTTACTTCGGGTAACATAGTTTTGTGTGCCAGTTGGCTTCACCATTTTATTTTCTTCAATTTGTTTCATCCAACCGTTCCCTTCGGGCAACAAAACTTGTCCGTTATCGGTCAGCACTACATTTCATTGAAAAGATAATGATTCTAACTCCCACTTAGCGGACTTATGCGAAAAAACTAATGCTGTACCCCATCCTGCATGTGGGACTAAAACATCATAACTAATATACTTCCAATTTTCAAAGTATGTTTGTAAAAACACTACATACCCATCAATTTCTATTGGTATCCAAGCAAACTTCTTTGCTTTACATACTTGTCCAATAAAATAATTTTCTTTAACAAGTATCTTTTTTTCTCTTTTTTTAAACTTCATAAAACATTAATTTTTGACGTTAGCAATAACTCCTCTATAATTTTACCCGTGCCGAACCGATAACAAGGGGTTTTGTGCTATTGCGGCTTGACGTTCTTAATTTCAACATTTGTTTTTCAATCGGGCTGCATCTGTGGTTTGAACTGCGGTAATTCTATTTCCGCAACAGACACAAAGCCCTGTTCGTTATAAAACATTGCCATTCCAGTTCATCAATGAAAGTGGGTGCATCTATAACATTCAACATTTCTATTTTCACATTCCCTATGCCAAAAGGAATGGCAACGCTTTATAACAGGAAGATTTGAAGAAATTTTATTTACTTCCTTATCTGCTTTTTTAGGCGTTTTTGCTTTAACTTTCTTTACTGCTTTTTTCATCATTTGTGCTTTTAAGTCGTAAATAAAACATTCTCAAATCTCCGATGCGTTAGTGGCAAGTGCTACATTTCGTCTTCGTAAAAACATTTGCCTTTAGTGCTAAAATATTCTTTTGCCCACTCTTTACCTTTCCCGTTCAATAATGCTTCTACAAAATCAGCTATGATATTTGCACCGTCACAATGTCCATCTGGACCATCGTTAATCATTATGTCGCTAATAATATTTTCAATTTGTTCTTTGTTCATTTTTCGTTTAATTTACCGCACCAGCCACTAACAGTGGTTTTGTGCTATTATTTTGGCTATAAAATTTATCTTTAAAGGTAAGTGTCTGCAAGCCAAAATAACAGACACAAAGCCACGAAACGTTGTAGGCAATGGCTAAGAGTGTTCAATCATTGCCTGTGCTATAAAAATTGTTTCCTCTCCCTTATGCACAAATTGTTGATTAGGTATTACTTTCATCACATAGCCACTTGTGTATTCAAGCACCGTGTCTGTTTCACTATCATAGTCGGCAACAATTTTATCCGACCACTCAAATAGCACTTGCACAGGCAAATTAACTATTCGGATGTCGCCACTGCCTACAACATTGTGTTGCTGCAATTGTGGCAATTCCCACTTAAATTCATCTTTGTTTTTCATATCAAGTTTTTGTTTGTTATTCAACTTTTGTCTTTCAAATGCCACAACTGACAGCAACACCTTACCGTTATACGCAAGGCTACCATTCATTTTCATATTGAGCATTTCGGTAAGGTTTTAAAGATTGTATCACCCTCCCATCCACGCTTCATTTCTAAAATACAGGTTTGAACTCTGCTTCCTTTGAAAGTGCTTCGTGGCAAATGTGTAATTGATTTTAGCCCCCATTCCATAATATCCTTTGTCCTTTTCTCTCCGTTTATAATTGCCAAATAAGGCATCAGAGCAATTATATTATCCGTCATATCCATACACTTGTAAAGGATATCATACCCTTGCTTCATTGGGCTAAATGGTGGGTTCATCACTATCCATTCAAATTGGCTTTCCACCATTTTATTAAAATCATTTGGCACAATCACTTTTCCGTATTGCTCTAATGCCTTTACAAGTTTTCCTTTGCCAGCAGTGGGCTCTAAAATCAAACCTGTATTTCCAATAAGAAATGAAGCCATATACTCACACACATTTTCGGGTGTTTGAAAATTATCGCCCCAATCTTTAAAATCTTTTTCTTCTTCCATATCAATATTTTCTCTTAATTAACCGCCCAGCGTATAACACGGTATTTGTGCTATTTTGCCATTGGGCTTTATCTATAATTTGAACATTTGTGCAAGGCAAAACAGACACAAATACCCATCCGTTAGTTACCTGCAAGTGCTACGATACTGCTACTATTGAACATTTGTGGGAGAAAATTTAAAAAGTTTTTCCACGCTCTTAAAATTATTCTGTTTACTTAACGTGTTACTTAATTCCATCTCCCAAACACATTCAAAGTCAATAGGTGCGTTATATTCACTCACAAATACTGTGCGTCCTTCTTTTGATTTATCCCTACACCATTCCCAAAATTCAATATGGTCTATTCCGTTTTTGTATTTTATAGTCCCTTCGTATGGTGGGTCGCAATAAATGATTGAGTTTGGTGGTATTTCTAAATTCTTATAATCAGATTGAACAAAATGAACTGATATTAAATTAGGTATTTGCTTTATCAAACCACGTCTTGCTTCATCTTGATGATTAGGTAATTTTCCGTTTTTTAATCTTTTTGATTCTTGATAGTCACTCAAATAACCACCAAACCATTTCCCTCCATAGCTACAACATATTCCTGCCCATACAGTCATTTTACTATCTCTATCTTGGTTTTGTTTAATATATTCATATTCATCCCTACTTATTCTTAATGGTGGTGTCCATCCATCTTGCAATGCTTTATAAAATTCAATTAAATGTTTGTTATAATCAGAAGCAAGTCTTAAACCTTCAACTTTATCGGTGATGTTTGCTCCACCAACAAAAGGCTCAACAAACCATTGATTAGGTTTTCTATCATTTAGTATTATTGGTAAAATGTGTTTTGCAATTCTACTTTTATTTCCTGTATATCTCATACTCTAAAACTTTTTTAATTTTCTATTCGTTTTCAAATCAAAATCCTGCTAAATTAACCGCACCAGCAGGTAACAGCACCCTTAACGCAAGTGGGCTGAAAAAAGAAGCCCACCAGCGTAAGGCTGCAATCCGTTATAGGAAATTTATGGATTTTAGGTATTTCTCAACACCTTCCTTTATTCCTAAACTTTGGTTGTGTATTCCTTCACATTCCATTGATTGACAAAAATCCATAAACATTCCTATAACATCGGGTTTATGAAATTTTTTAACCTCACTTTCTGCAAACTCCGAGAGTAGGTCTTCTAATCTAAAGTAGTTTTCAGGTGCGGTTTCATCAGCAACATTTGCACCTACATAAATCTTTTTGCTTCTTAAAAATTCTCTTGTATTCATTTTGTTATATTTAAACGGTTAAAAAACTATCATAAACCCGAATCACGTTATGCGTAATTAAAAGAACTCGTTAATCATAGCATCTACTGTTGGCTTTAAGAACCTGAAATACTCTCTTTTGTGTTCAGCAATATCTTCTTCATTTATCCCAAACCAAAAGATAATTGGCAAAGGAATTTCAAACTCTTTTGATATTGTTTCTAATACGCTAATGTTTGGAGTTTTTGCTCCAGTTTCAATTTGTGATAAGTATGTTTGAGTTATACCTATCAATTTTGCAAACTCCGACTGATTTAATTGCGGTGTTCGCTCTTTTCTAATGTTTCTAATTGCTATTCCTACATTCATAATTTTATGTTATTTATTAAGCAAAGGTAATAATTATTTCTGACAAAACAAATTTATCTTAAAAATATTAACTACGCATAATAGCAGAAATAAAAAATTTGCTCATAGCGTTCTGTGCTTCGGTTCAACATACGCCACGCCAATCCTATCAAACAGGTCTTTTTCCTCACGCACTTCATAGCTTTTGCCATTCTGCATAAGGTAGCCACCTTCGCTTTTTGCCATTGGTTCACTATCTCCGCTATGCCATCCTGAAAAAGACCAGCTTGATAGGGCTTTGGAATTGCTACTATCTCAATGTCCTTTACTTCGCTTTTCTCCCTGCGTATGCTTCCTGCAATCTCACATCTTATGCAATGTGGTTGTAGCAATTCCAACACACGCACCGCTATCGAATGGGCTTCATCGTAAGCAAATTTTTTACTATCCGCTAACACACCATTGGAAGTAATGGCGGTCTTTTCGGTATCATTTTGCTTTTTCATATTATTTATCTTTTAGTTGTTAATCAAAATTATCTTTTCTATTCCGCCACTACTCCAATGGTCGGTTAGCCGCCATTTAAAAGACGCTTTATCGTTCTATAATCTTCAACCTCTTTATGTAATGCTTTTAATCCTTCAATTTGCATTTCTAAGTCTTGTTTTACCACTTCGTTTGTTTGTCTAACCAGTTCTTTTTGTAAGTCTGCTGCAATCCGTAACAATAAACGGCTGCTAACAACACCTAAACAAGATGGCTGGTTTTCGTTTTCTAATGAAGTTTTGTCTGTATTCATAATTTTGTGATTTTAATTAAGTTTTGTGGTGGAATACGCCACCTCGTTTAGCTGCAAAATGTTAGCACCAATACTACTTTAGTGCTTCGTCCAATCTTCCGAGAACAACTAACAATGTTTTGCGTTTAATATCGCATTTCATTGCAGCTTCAAAATCCTCTGCTTTTTTATAGTCTTCAATGTGGTTGTATAGTTGCTCTATTCGATTAACCATATCCATTCTCATTCTTTCAATGTTTTCTCTTAATGTTTCTTTCATCGTTTTTAATTTTATCGTTAATAATCCGTACTGGTGCTAACAGCGTATAAAAGCCATTGAAAAAACGGCTCTTATACGCCAACCGTTCCAGTAAATCTGTTTTTGATAGTTAACTTAGTTTTCATAGTATTAATTTTTATAAAAATATTTAGTGATCTTACGCATATCTTTTGAAAAGGTTACGCTAAATCCATTTTTAATATCTAATTTCCAGTTTATGATTATTTTTATTGCCTCCTTTTGATGTTCGTTTATGTAATGCCATTCTCCCATATTCATTTTAATGAGTTCCTGAAGCAAACCGTTTTTATAATCTGAAGATATATTCATTTATAATGGTTTTCTGTTATGTTCCTATCGTAAAATATTGTCATAGATTTATTGCAACCATAAAAAACACTTCCAGTATCACCATTTCGATGTTTCTCTATTATCAATTCCCCTTCACCTACAAGTGATCTTCCATCTTCGCTAGTAATTCCGTCTTTATGAGGATAATAAATAAAAATTACAATATCGGCATCTTGCTCGATCGCGCCTGATTCTCGAAGATCAGAAAGTTTTGGCCTCATACTTCCCCCCCTCTTTTCTACATCTCGCGAAAACTGAGATAGTGCAATTATGCAAACATTAAATTCTTTTGCAATTGATTTTAAGTTTTTGGAAATATACGCTACTTCGTTTTCTCTATTATTAATAGTCTTTTCGTTAGGAACAGTCATTAATTGCAAATAATCAACGCCAACTAAAACAACTTTATGATCTCTAACTAATCTTTTAATGCGCTTTCTCAATTCAAATATTGAAAGAGATGGAGTATCATCAAGGTATATTGGCAATTTAGCTAATTCTATTTCCTTGGATTTTAAGTGTTCTAGTTGATAATGCTGCAGGTCTCCATCACGATAATTATAAGAATTTACAGCTGTTTCTCCCAATATGGCCCTATCTGTAATGTTAATATTTTCCATTTCTAAAGAAAATAAAGCGGACGGCTTACCTAACCTAGCAGCACTTTTAATAAAATGTATAACCAGCGCAGACTTACCTCTTCCGGGTCGAGCTGCTAATATTACCAATGTTTTCTTCTTCCACCCACCAGTAAATTTATCCAAATCTGTTAGTCCAGTTGGAATCCCAATCACTCTACCATGTTTAAATGCCTCTATTCGCTCAGAAAGGGCTATTGCGGAGGCGTTCAGCGATTCAGCAAATGTTTGTATTGTTTTTGCTGTAGAGTTGTCTATTTCGCTTAAAAAGCGGCTGGAACTATTAATCAATTCAAATACATCGGTAGTATCGTCATAAGCCTTTTGTACAGTTTCGGTTGCAATTCTTATTATTTCTCGTTTGTAGTACTTTTCTAAAATGATTCTGCAATGCACTTGAATATTAGATGCTGAAGCTATGTTATTAGTTAGTTTTGTGACATAATGCGCTCCTCCAGCTATATCTAAAGTTCCCAATTTTAGTAATTCTTGCGTTGTAGTTAAAATGTCAATAGAATCACCCCTATTTTTTTGCTTCAAACTAAATATTGCCTTGCAGATTTCCTGATGCGCTTCTTTGTAGAAAGCATCTGGTTTTATTATCTCCAGTGCATTTTCCAAACCTTCTTTGTCCAACATCATTGCTCCAAGAACTGCTTCTTCAATATCTAAAGCCTGTGGAGGAATTTTACCAAGTTCAATAAGTTGCTGAGGTGTTATATTTTGTTTGTATTTCATTTAAAAAGGGGTTTTATTTGTTTCTGAAATTGACCTATTAGCCGATTCTTCATTTTTAAGTACTTGATATAAAGCGTTACATATTTGAGAATTATATGATACTCCATATCTTTTCTTTTCTTCCATCCATTTACTGAAATCAGAATGTATTCTAATGTTAGCGGTAATACTGCGACATCGCTTCGTAGAAAGTTTTTGCCATATTTTCAAATTCTGCCAAATCAATGTTTTTGCTTACACACATATCAATTCTATCTTCACCTAAAACCATACACTCATACATTATTCCTATTCTGTTTGCGTATGGGTCACGGTCTGCGTACTTTCTAAAATCATAAAACAATATGCCTATTTGATAAATTTTATCTTCACCATTTTTTAAAGTTTTCCAATAACAGAAATCCTCGTTTTTATGATTTTGAACGTATCTTCTATATCCTATTTCTTTTAGTTTAGTTTCCGTTTCAGATAACCATTCATCCCAAGAAGTACTACCGCTAACATCCGCTATAAGTAATGGCGGTTGAAGTGGTAAATCAATGTTTGTGCTTTTTATTGTCATTTGTACTGAATTTAAAGTGAGTAGTTCTAAATCCGCCACTACTCATAGCGGAGTACCGTTAGCGGTCATTTTTAGACAGCCTCAAATTTGTAAATGCTATTTTTTGTTCTGAATGTATTTTCGTCAATTATTTCTGTTACAGTGCTGGTTCTAAAACACTTGTCTTCACTTAAATATGTTATTGGTTAATTTATTAATTTAAAATATTATTTCTTTCCCCATTCAGCAGAAAGAGTAAATGGTTTTGTTTCTTCTTTTGTTAATGCTTCGTATTTAGCTTTCCAGTTTTCTTGTTCCCACGGAAATAATTTTGTGTTTTCATCACGTTCTACAAAAGATTTAAAAGAATGTGTAATTTGTTTTGACTTTTCTTTGAATAGTTTATAATATTTAAAAGCCTCGTTGAACTCATCAAGCCGCGCGGAATCTTGAATTTCTCCAATGAAGTTATTTATGCTTCGCCATTGGTTGTAGTATTTGGAGTTTTCAAATCCAAAGTATAGTTTTATGGAATCAAAAGTTACTGGATCGAACAAACATTTAACATGTTGTTTATTTATAACACTATCACTTACACTAACACTAACACTAACAGCTTCGTTTGCTTCGTCTTGCTTCGATAATGAAGCATTTGCTTCGTCTTGCTTCATTTTGCTTCGTCTTGCTTCTCCGCTTTTTAATCCTCCTAAATGACCTGATTTTGAACGTTCTACCTTTGTATTTTCCCAATTTATCAAATCTCTTTTTAAACTTTGCTTAATAGGCTCAAAAGCAATTTGAGTCAATTTGTCCGGCGGTTCTGGGTTTAGATCATTAATATAACGTAAGTAGTGTTTAATCAACCTTCCGGCCTCAGCATCGTCCAGAGCTTCAAATGTGTGTATTATATCAACATAAAGTATTACAGACTTTTTATTCTCCGCCATTATATTTTTTATTTAAAAAATAATTATCAACATCTTTTCTTTCGATGTGCTTACAAACAAGGTCTATAATTTTCTGGGTTCTTCCAACAGCGTTCTTCGTGATTAATCATTGCGTGATTTCTTTTCAATTCCTTTTTTCAGAAATCACACTTATAAATAGTTATATTATATAGTACTTTCATATATAAAGTGCCTCTTCGGGTCGGGGCGGCTTGCGGTTAGCGGCTTAAGCAACTGAGAGCGCATCCCCTTCCCTAAAGGACTTTTATCTTAAATATTTTTTTGTTGAATCATTTGCTTAAGCCTTAATTAATGGACAAATATACTAATTACTTTAACACTACAACTTTATTTTAAATATTTACAGGTAATTTAATTCCTAATTTTTTACACATTTCAATACCTTCGTTAATAGCATTAGGAAATTTATTTAATCTTTCTTTTGCCTTTAATATTGTGTTTTTTTTACTCGAATTATTTACCAATCTCATTCCTGTTTCTAAGTGAGAAACATTGTAGCCTATAATTTTACCCTGTATAGTTTCCTCTTCCTCCTTAAAAATAAAACATGGAATATTATTAATTGTTACTGGATGACCTTCAACTTCCTTAAATATTATCTCTCTTTTGATAGCCATTTCAGATAATAATTCTTGGGGAATAGGAGAATTAAATGTAGTAATTTTATATTTCATATATTTATTTTAAATATTTATCATAATCAATTTTTTCATTCCAACAAATAATCTGACCAGAGAAGGGATGAGGATATTTAAACCAATCCAACATATCAGTACTAGATAGTCCATCATTTTTAGCTATTTCAGCAAAAAATTCATTATCCGGTAAATCAATACTAGTAATTATTTTTTGCTTACCAGTATTATTTTTTATAAATATATTTCCCTGAAATATGCTGAAATCCCACAGCTTTTTGATTTGTGTATCTGGGGCAAAAGTTATTTGTTTGCTATGATAAGCACCTTTTCTTCCTGACTTAAGATTAATATTATCACCCCAAACTCTAGGAGAGAAAAAATCTCCAACTTTCCATTTGTTGCCATTTCTTATAGTAGTATACTTTGTCTGGTCATTATGTCTGTGGTCGATGAAATTTAAAGATTCTATTGGAAGTTCATCCGTAAAAATACTTGGAACTGCATCTTTTCCTTCCCAAATCTTTTCCACAAAATAAGTAGGTTCTTTTTTTCGAGAATGATATGATGGATATGTTCTTGAGAATGAAATTACTTTTGACATATTATAGATTTTCTTAATGAATAAAGCCACGCATCAAAGTTGGCTTCTTCTTTAATATCTCTCTTTAATCTACTTTCTACATACTGCCTTGGGCTTATATCATCAGGCTTGTGTGTGAAAAAATCAAATTCGAGATAATATACCTCTTGTCCATTAACTGTGTCAAATATAAATACTCGTTCTCCGTCTAAGAAATCACGTATTTTGTCAGACAATTCCCAGTCTTTATCTTTTCTTGCATATTCTCGGAGTTGTATTAACTGATCTATTGGAGTGATTTTCATTAATTAATTGATTTACCTAGCACAAACATTTCTACAAAATATATATCGTTGTATTGATTCCTTTTTAAAATGTCAATTTCTTTTTGAACAGAGTCTATTATAAGTTTATAATCAATGTATGACTCCAGTCCCCTTTCCGCGAAAGATAAGAAAGCTTCTATTTTCTTCCTAGTTGAAATAATATTGGTGTGTCTCCTAAGTTTGAATTCTTGGGCTAATTTCTGCTGGGAAATGCTTATATTTTTCTCGCATAAGAACATGGAGATATGTTTGTGCTTTATAATTAGCCCGACTCTTTTATTTGACTCGAATTCCGAAGCAGTCGCGCCCATTGCTTTGGCGACCATCTTTTTAATGTCAAGTGGCGTGACTTTGTTTGTTTTCATAGTTAAAGATTTATATTGGTTATATTCCTGTTAAATATTTGTTACATGAACAGGAATATTAACATTAACTCGCATATTTACAACTACTTACTAATATGTAATACATATACATGTTAGCCACAATTATAGTGGAAGATACACACCATTTTTTACATTAAAATCGAAATCGTGTTTATCTATACTCAAATAAAATTCCTTTTTACCGCTAATCTTATTAGCTTTCTTTTTACACCACAACACAATAATAAAATCATCAACAACACCTCTGACTTCACACGAATCTATGTTGTTAATGTTGTTTTCATTGAAATACTTTTTGAATTTTAATCCTACTTTTAATTCCATTTTATTTTCGTTTTAAATTGTTAATAATCAAATAACTGTGGCTAACAGCGTATATAAGAAATGGCACATAAACATTCGTGCTTAATTTTAACATTCTACAAGTGCCACTTCTCATATACGCAAAACGTTAAACGCAAATAAAAATTAACCATTGGCTTTCGTTTCCAGTTCAACAATTTTGGCATCTGTTTTGTCGAGTTTATCGCTCAAACTTCTAAACATAAACTCATCGCAATATGGATTTGCCATCATATCCAAAATTGTTTTCCTTACCTCTTTAAATTCTTCTATTGTCTTCGGCATTTCTACTTTCATATTGTGTAGTTTTTAATCCGTAAAAAATAACTTCGCCAAGCCCGATATACGTTATATGCCTATTGTAACGCAAGAATCATAATAAGGTTTCACTTATTTGAATATTTATTTCTACTCTTAAATATTATCAATGAATCCGGATTGTTTCTCAATACTAATCTATCGCATTTGCCACATCTAGGGCAAGTAAGCCACACCACCTCATAAGTAGGCTCTATTTGACCCACAGGCTTCATATAGGCCACGTTTAGGCTAATTGGGTACATTAGTATCATTAGGAGGTATGCGCGCATTTGCGTGTAGTTTAAATTTCGTTCATTATCACCATTTTTCTATTAGATCAGCCTTGTGAAGTAGCTAAAAGCGCACATTTTTTCGGGCTTTGGAGATTACTGCACGAATTGAAATTTCTTTCGCTTCGTCTATTCCTCCGCAATCCTTGACAAACTTTTCTTCGATAAAAAAACGGACAGGAATTTTTATCAAGCCCCTATCCGCCAAAGGGTCGCGTCCAGCCCCTTTTCTTTTTCCTCCTTGTGTTTTTTTCATTATTTATTATTTACGATTTTTGTAATTTCCTCGACATAAGCCCATTCTCCTAATTGGGCTGCTGCTTTTTTTGCTTCGTTTTCATTTTCAAAAACAGTCATTGGGCAAAAAGTTTCTGAATTTCTACCTCTCCCCATGTCAGTTAGATACTGACCACCATTTGAAGATGAATCGCAAAGAGTGAAAAATCTTTTTTGTATTTTCATGTTATTAAAAATTAAAATATTTTTTCAGATAAAAAAACATCTCATCACAAGACCTAACTACTATATTTATGTCAGTATCTTCGTGAATTAATGAACTATACCCACCAGAAGCATGATTTGATATTCTAACGGTTTGTCCGTTATAATTAAAATATGAACTACCGCAAGATTGTGCGAATTGCTCACCACCCATTGATTTAATGAATGAACAGAGCCTATCTGTGTTCCTGTTTATTTTTGAGATTTCTTTGTAGTTCATTTTAGTTTGTTTATTTTGTTCGTTTGTTTCTTAATGTAAATATACGAACATTTTTGAATATGGTGCATTAAAATTGCATTATTTTCTTATAACTCTGTAACTCTTTGATTATCAATACGATTAATCATTGGTAGAAGTATAAGTTGGTTTATGCTATTGATACGCGATAGGATTTAAAAGGTTACGATATTAGAAAATATTTTTTTTATTGCTATTAATATGATTTATTATTCGTATCAGTAGTCCTACTGAAAAAATCAGTACTTAAATACTACTTAACTACTCAGAACACTATCGAGAGTTCACTTACTTAAATTAAACTTATTTTAATTTAGGCTTCGCTCCTCTTTGACGAACGGTAAAGAGTTCTACCGGGTAGGTATTGGTATCTATTACGTAAGTAGGGTTACCGTGCCTCATTTCTATCTCGCATACAATATCCTCTTCTTTGATTCTATTGTATATTGATTGGCGGCTCACCTTGCAAGCAATGGCGAATTCTGTTACTGTTAAATTCATAACAGCGAATATATTAATAAAATCAATTGAAGATATTAAATTAATTTTGTAACCTTTTTAAATTTGTGTCGTAATAATACCATAAACCAATTTAAAATCAAACAAAATGAACACAGACAAATCAAGTGAATTTACCATTAAGGAAATGGCGGACAAAGTAGCAAAACGTAGAGAAAAAAGCGTTTATCTTTTAGGAAAAAACAAAAACGGAAACAATGTTTATTTCGTTGGCGATTACAAAGATGCTATGAAAAAGGCAGGGAGTTATTCTGTATCAAGTAACGGAACGAGAGATAGTCGTTTGCCAAAAAGAAAGTAATGGAACTATCTGTAACAGAATATGCAAAGCGGTTGGGCGTAACTCGTTCAGCCGTTTTGTTACAGATAAAAGAAAAGAGATTGCCGAAAAATGTTACGGTTAAAAAAATTGGTAATACTTATTCTTTATCTGTGCGAGGGCAAAAAAACAAATAAAAAGTTTTAACCACAAATGCTAATTCGGAGCGATAAACCTTTTTTTCTTAAAACTTTTTAGGGAGGGTTTTAAAATCTTTCTTAATCATTATCAAGTAGTTACGAAAATAAGTGAAAATAAATTTGCAGGAATGAAACTATTGTGTTACATTTGTAGTATAAATAACAAAAACAAAACATTATGTACGGAGCAAAAAGAATAACAATCGAAAAAACAGGAATGATAGTTTTAGCAGGAAACAAAAGCTACATACCAGTTGGAAGATACTACAACATTGAAGGTATGCTTGTAGGTAAACTTCGCAAGGTGGAAAATCCATTTGAAACAAAATTGGATGAAACAAATTCAGTTGATTTCAAATTTGCCAATGTTTCTGAATTAAGAAAATTTGTAAAAGCAACTTATGCAAACGAACTAAACTAAAACACTATGAAAACTTTAGCCAATGTACTTGGATATTCAAATGAAGAAATTGAAAAAATCCGCAAACAAGACAGGGAAGAAATACTTTCTAAATTTGGAAACGAATATGTGGTATTTGATTTTAAAAACAAAACTATGTTCTCTCCAAAAGATGCTGAATTTTATCCTACTACTGCATTTCCAGTTGTCGTATCTTATAAAAGAGAAGTAGATGCTTGGGGACAAATGAGTGCTATTGAAAAATGGCTGAATAAAAAAGACAACGAAATAAGCGTTATTACTTTGAATGATGCAAATGAAATTTTAAATGGGAAATAAGATGGCATACGAAACACTAACATTCCGACCAAGCAAGGAAAATAGCGAACTCCTTGCTCAACTGGCTGAACTTGCAAAACAGGACAACCGAAAGTTGAATAATTATATTGAAACGATTTTACTCAATTGGATTAAAAATAATCCTCTTAATCTTCCTGCGGGTGGGCAAAAAAGTTTTAAGAAAAAAAGATAATGAATTAAATGATTTAAGATCAGATATAGGAACAACCCTTTTTTTTCTGATCTTCCGGTTGATAATAAAAGAGATTACTATAAAGTTATGGATTCAATAAAAACATTAATTGATAACCTTAAATAGCTAACCAATGAACAAAGAAGCTATTAAAGTCCACTTTCCATTAACCATCATACTAATGGTTTTGGTTATAATAATCTGCCTAACAAGCTGCAAGCCATCAAAAATGGTAATTATAAATCATAACGGACTAAGAGAATTGAATTTTTCAGTAATTTCGTATGATAATCAATTGAAACAGCTAATAAAACGTAGTGCTGGGATAGATTGTGTAAGTTATCGGTACTACAAACGCCATCCTGAAGAGTTTAAGATTGATAATTCTGTGCGAAAGCAAATGATTGAAAATTGAAATGACCATAAATTCATATAATTATAGCTTATGAATTAGAATTTTAATTATATTTGCCACATGAATCTAGGAATATTAAAAGCCGAACGTCTTAGACAAGACGATATCAAATCAAAAGAAGTAAATAAAAACAATAGTAAAGTAATTAAAGATTTTGCACAAATAAAGACGATCATAGATATTAATAAAAAAGAACCAATAACACCTAATACCACAAAATGAAAACTATCCTTACTCTCTCCTCTATCTGCCTAATACTATCCTCTTGCTCTTCACCTTCTAACACAGAAACAAAAATAGTTGTAAGCGACTCTTCTTCAAGAAATATCGTCGTTGGTGACTCTCTAAGAGTAAAATAAGCTACTTCAAGCCTCCAAATATACTCTTCTTCCCAATCTCTCCCTTAATCCTTTCTGTAGGCATCG
>Ga0315288_10000234_pt1 | contig 67978 bp, 77 predicted proteins | sample YL17G11_20_MG_FD_203454 | JGI IMG/M metagenome (GOLD analysis project Ga0315288, IMG submission 203454) | Sediment microbial communities from Yellowstone Lake, YNP, Wyoming, USA - YL17G11_20 | ecosystem: Environmental > Aquatic > Freshwater > Lake > Sediment | place: USA: Wyoming | collected...
CGCCGTGGACGTGCCCCAGGAGGCTGAAGTTGATGCAGTGGGTGCCGCTCTGGGAGATGAAGCCCACGTCGCCGGCCTCGCCCGCCGGCTGCTCGGGGCTCTGGCGCAGGCCCAAACGCGGGTTGTAGATGCCCATGCAGTTGGGCCCGATGAGCAGCAGACCGTTCTCGCGGGCCAGATCGCCCAGCTCCCGCTGGAGGCGGACGCCCTCCTCCTGCTCCGTCTCGGCGAAGCCGGACGTGAACAGAGTGACCGCCGTCACCCCCTTGCTCGCGCAGTCGGCGACGATGCGCGGACTGATGTCGCGGCGTACGGCGCAAACGACGTAGTCCAGCTCATCGGGGATGTCCAGCAGGCTGAAGTAGTTGGGGACGTTCATGGCCTCGATGCCGGGGATCTCGTCCTTGCTGATCTGGACGGAGTAGACCATGCCCTGGAAGGTCTTCATAGCGTTGAGCCACAGGTAGCCCAGGGCCCGTTTGTCCCCCACCACGGCCACGGTGCGGGGGTTGAAGGCGCGCTCCAGCTTCTGGCGGAGGTCGGTCATGAGGCCGGCGCCCCCTAGGAGAGGACGATGCGGGCGTCCACGGCCAGGGCGCCGTCCTTGTAGGCGAAGACGGGGTTCAGGTCCAGCTCCGCGATCTCCGGGTGCTCCTCCACGAACGCCGAGAGGCGGAGGAGCATGCTCTCCAGGGCGGCCAGGTCGGCGGGCGGCTGGCCGCGGAAGCCCTGCAAAACTGGGAAGCCCTGAATCTCGCGGATCATCTGGCGGGCGTCGCGCGGCTCCAGGGGGACGATGCGGAAGGCTACGTCCTTCAGCACCTCCACAAATACGCCGCCGAGCCCGAACATGAGCACCGGCCCGAACTGAGCGTCCTTGGTCATCCCCATGATCACCTCGACGCCGGGCGGCGCCATCTTCTGCACCGAGACGCCCTCGATCTTGGCCTCCGGTTCTGCCTTGCGTGCCGCCGCCACGATGTCGTCGAAGGCGGCGCCGACCTCCTCCTCGGAGCCCAGGTTCAGCTTGACGCCGCCCACGTCGCTCTTGTGGCTTATCTCCGGCGAAACGATCTTCAGCACCACCGGAAAGCCCAACTGCTTGGCGGCGGCGATGGCCTGGTCGCGGCCGGCGGCGAGCTGGGCGCGGGCGGTAGGGATGCCCGCCTCCTCCAGGATCTGCTTCGACTCCACTTCCGTGAGGACGGTGCGTCCCGCGCTTTTGGCCCGGTCGATGATGTCCACGCTGCTCATGGGGAACCTTTCGCTGTATCCGAACGTTCTAATGGCGGCTAAGCGGCCTTCACCATAGTAGGGAAGCGTTCTCAGAGTGTCAACAAAGGTGGGCGGCATGCGCACGCTACTGGCGGGTTGTGCCCTGGCGGCCATCGCGGCGTTGGCCATGGCATGTGACGACTCGGGCGAAACTGCGGGCGAGCCCGGCATCTCCGGCACCGTGTTCAACGATGTGGACGGTGACGGCGTGCGCGACTCCGGCGAGCCAGGCGTTGAGGGATGGGAATTGCACCTCTGTATGGGCGACGCGTGTTCATCGCCAGCCACCACCGGCGGTGGGGGTCACTTCCACTTCGACCGCATCCCGCCAGGTCAATATCAGATGATCCTCATGGACGTTCACATCGGCTGGCAGCGCGTCTTCCAGGATTGCGACGTGGGCACCATCAGCCTTGGCGAAGGAGAGCACAAGACCGCCGACATGGCGATGCGCTTCGCGGGCGAGCACGTCTCCGGGTTCGGCGGGTCAATATGGAAGGACGGAGCGCCCGTTCCCGAGGGCACCCACGTCGAGGCGTTGGTGGAGGAGAAGGTGTGCGGGGAGACCACGACCTGCGGACCCCGCGAAGCGCGCTACTTCACGTGGGTGGTCTCGGCCGAAGAGGAGAGAGGGTGCGGCGAAGAGGACGCCGACGTGCGATTTCGCATCGGCGGCACCGTGGCCAACCAGACCGCCCAATGGCATGATCAGGACTCGGCGACCGTCGACCTCTTCGTGGGCCCCGAACCGGCGGTGTTCGGGGGCATTGTACTCATGTATCGACCAGGCACGTCCAACATCATGGTCGCCGAGGGAACGTCCGTGCAGGCCTATGTGGGCGATCAGCTATGCGGAGAAGGGACCGCATTCACAGCGCACCCCGGCCCGAATAGCTACCAGGTAGTCGTCCTGCCGGATGCGCTTCGGGCCGGCTGCGTCACAGAAGGCGCCTCGGTCAGATTCAGCGTGGGCGGCGAGGCGGCGAACGAAAGGGCGGTATGGCAGCCCGGCGTTCAGCGTCTCCAGCTCAGCGTGGGCGAGCCGCCGTCGCCCACACCCAGCCCCACGCCACGGCCTTTTCTCTCGCCTTCGCCCACGCCGCGGCCCGGCAAAATCACGCCCACTGCCACGGCGACGCCCGCGGCCACTCCCGCACCCCGTCCCTAGATGATCGATGGCTCCTGGTACTCCCCGAACGCCTGGCGCATGACGCCGCAGATCTCGCCCAGCGTGCAGTAGGCGTTCACCGCCTCCAGGATGTGCGGCATCAGGTTCTCCTTGCCCCCACATGCCTCGCGCAGGGCGGCCAGCGAGCGGCTGGCGCGGTCGTTGTCGCGCTCGGAGCGGAGACGGGCCAGGCGCTGGTACTCGCGCTGCTCGCCCTCCGGATCCATCTCCAGGATGGGGATCCCCAGCGGCTCGTCCATCACGTACTCGTTCACGCCGACGACAACCCGCTCCTTGCTGTCGATCTCGCGCTGGTAGCGGTAGGCGGAATCGGCGATCTCCCGCTGGAGGAAGCCGGCCTCGACGGCGGGGATGACGCCGCCCAGGTCCTCGATCTGGCGGAAGTAGGCGTAGCACTCCTCTTCCATCTGGTTGGTGAGCGTCTCCACGAAGAAGCTACCGCCCAGGGGGTCGATCGTGTTCACCACCCCCGACTCGTGGGCGATGACTTGCTGGGTGCGCAGGGCCAGGCGGGCCGCCTTCTCGCTGGGCAGCGCCAGCGCCTCGTCCCAGGAGTTGGTGTGCAGCGACTGCGTCCCGCCCATGACAGCGGCCAGGGCCTGGATGGTGGTGCGCACCAGGTTCAGCTCCGGCTGCTGGGCAGTGAGCGAGCAGCCAGCCGTCTGGGTGTGGAAGCGCATCCACCAGGAGCGCGGGCTCTTGGCCCGGAAGTGGTCTCGCATCTCGCGCGCCCAGATGCGCCGGGCGGCGCGGAACTTGGCGACTTCCTCGAAGAAGTCGTTGTGACAGTTGAAGAAGAAGGACAGCCGCGGCGCGAAATCGTCGATGTCCAGGCCGCGCTCCAGCGACCAGCGCACGTACTCCAGGCCGTCGGCCAGGGTGAACGCCAGCTCCTGGAGGGCGGTGGCCCCCGCCTCGCGGATGTGGTAGCCGGAGATGCTGATCGTGTTCCACAGCGGCAGCTCGCGGCTACCGAACTCGATTGTGTCCACGACGAGGCGCATCGAGGGCTCCGGCGGGAAGATGAACTCCTTCTGGGCTATGTACTCTTTGAGGATGTCGTTCTGGATTGTGCCGGCGAGCCGGCTGCGCGGGATGCCCCGCTTCTCGGCGGCGGCGATGTACATCGCCCAGACGATCGCCGCCGGCGAGTTGATGGTCATCGAGGTCGTGATCTCGTCCAGGGGGAGACCGTCCAGCAGGATCTCCATGTCCGCCAGCGAGGAGACGCCGACGCCGCACTTCCCGAACTCGCCCGCGGCCTGCGGGGCGTCAGCGTCGAACCCATAGAGGGTGGGCAGGTCGAAGGCGATGGACAGGCCGGTCTGGCCGTGCTCCAGCAGGTACTTGAAGCGAGCGTTGGTCTCCTCGGCGCTGCCGAAGCCGGCGAACATGCGCATCGTCCATAGGCGACCGCGATAGCCGGTTGGGTGGACGCCGCGGGTAAAGGGGTACTCGCCCGGCCAGCCGATCTGGCCTTCGTAGTCGATGCCGGCCGTGTCCAGAGGGTCGTACAGGCGGCGGATGGGGCGGCCGGAGGTGGTGATGAACGACTGGCGCCGTTCCTGGCCATCGTTGGTGCGCTTCTCCCAGGCCGCGCGCCTTTCGGCCAGGCGCTTCAGCTTGGCGGGGTCATACATGGCTGTGCCCTTTCCTGATCCTATCGCCAGCATAGCATAAGGGATATCGTTTGGTAACGGCGGTCCGGCCGGCTCGCTGGCTCCTGGTTGGCGGCCTCATCCTCGACCCCCGTCTCCACTCAAATAGTCCAATTATTGATCGGTAGAAGACGCGATGTAGGGGCGACCTTCAGGTCGCCCGCGGGAGGCCTAAGGGCCTCCCCTGCATTCGGAGGATTTGGACACGCATATCTTGGTCCACCTGCTCGATGATCGTAAGGCAAGGCATTGGATTCGCCTCCTGTGCCCCAGCCTTTAGGCTGCGGTAGTGCGTGAACCTGGAAGCCCAAGGCCAAGGCTAGTCGCGGGGAGCCGCCTCTTGCTACAATAGAATAGCCCCGGCAAGGGACTGGGGCGGTCTTCTGGATTGGGCGATCGAAGCAGGCATGGCTACCAAGGACCCGCACGAGCCCTTCACCCGGATCACGGCGCACGAGGCCAAGGAGATGCTGGCGCGCGGCGACGTCCAGGTGATCGACGTGCGCGAACCCGACGAGTACCAACGCGGCCACGTGCCCGGCGCCAAGCTCATCCCCGTATCCACAGTCCTGCCGCGCCGCCAGGAGCTGGACAACGATAAGGACCTTATCTTTGTCTGCGCGGTGGGGCAGCGCAGCGCTCTGGCCTGCGAGATGGCCGCAGCCGTGGGCTTGACTCGCCTGTATAATCTGGAAGGCGGCACAGACGGCTGGGCCAAGGCCGGCCACAAGTTGGAGACGTGACGTGGACGAAAACGCGAACGCGACCGACCCCTTCGCACTGGTGACCGATAGCGCCCACAGCCTGCCGCCGGAGGTCCTGGACGACCTGCGGGTGACGCAAGTGCCGCTCACGATAAACTTCGGTGTAGAGGGCAGCGTCGACGACGGCTCGATGCCGCTGGAGGAGCTCGCCGAGCTCCTGGACCGCTACGAGAAGGGCAAGGGCTACCCAACCACCGCTGCGCCGCCACCGGCGCACTTCGTGGACACGTTCCGAGGCCACGTTAAGCAGGGCCTCTCACGCATCCTCACCGTCACCCTCTCCCACAAGATCAGCAAGACCTATGACTCCGCCGTGCAGGCCGCGCGCACTGTAGAGCAGGAGTACCCCGAATCGGAGATCGAGGTGGTGGACTCTCTGGGCCTTTCCATGCTGGAGGGGATGCTAGTCCTGGAGGCGGCCCACGCCCGCAACCTCGGCCGGCCGCTCCAGGAGGTCAAGAGCCGCCTGGAGGAGATGCGGGGCCGCCTGCGCATCCTGGCCACCTTCGAGACCACCAAGTACCTGCTTCGCAGCGGTCGCGCTCGCCCCTTCCAGCACCTGCTGGCCAGCGCCCTCAACATCCGGCCGATCGTCACGGTGCGCGACGGCGCCGTGACCCTCTACACCCGCATGCGCGGGCGCATGGACAACGCCCTGGACCGCATCGTTGAGGAGGTGCAAAGCACCTACAAGGCGGGGCCCATCGCCGTCATCGAAGGCATCGCTCCCGACCTCAGGGAGAAGCTGGTGACCAAGCTCTGCCAGCGCCTGAACCTGGCCCGCGAGCAGATCCTGGAGACCAAGGCCGGCACCACGATCATGGTGCACACCGGCAAGCGAGCAGTGGGCGTGGTGTGGGAACAGGCGTCACCGCCCCAGCGCGAGCCGCAGAGTCCTTAGATTGCCCCGGCTATTCCTTTTCGATATCGATAACACGCTCTTGAACTCCGGCGGAGCCGGCGCCAACGCCATGACCCTGGCCTTCCACGAGGTTTTCGATGTCGCCGACGCCTTCGCCGGCGTCGAGTACACCGGCCGCTCCGACATCGCCATCTTCCGCGACGCGGCGCTGGCCCACCACCTCGATGTGGACGGCGCGTTCCCGGAACTGCTGGCCCGTTTCCGCGAGACCTACCTCCGTCTCCTGCCCGAGGCCCTGCGCAAAACTACAGGACGGGTGATGCCGGGCATCCCCGAGGTGCTCGGCGCCCTGGAAAAGACGCCCGCCACCCATCTGGGGCTGGCCACGGGCAACTTCTCCCGCTCGGCGAGGCTCAAGCTGGAGTACTACGGCCTCGGCCGCTACTTCCGGGCCGGCGGCTTCGGAGAGGACTCCGAGCAGCGGGATGAGATCGTGGCACGGGCCATCGAGCGGCTGGCCGCCCTGGCCGGCGAAGAGGGGCCATACCGCACGTTCGTTATCGGCGATACGCCCCTGGACGTGGCCGCTGCCCTGGCCAACGGCGCGGCGGCGGTGGGCGTGGCGACGGGCACCTTCAGCGCCGACTCGCTGATGGAGGCCGGCGCCGCGCTCGTCTTCCCCGACCTCTCCCATTGGCAGGATGTGGTGGCGACCCTTCTGGGCTGATCCCCTGCCCGTAGGCGAACACCGCCCCCTGCACCGCCCCCAGGTCCCTCACCCCCTGCCTCTGAAGCGCCGTCAAGAACTCCTGGCGCCGTGTCAGCTCGGCCAGGAACGCCTCTGCGGGCATCCCTGCCCAGGCGGCCAGCGCCGCCACTTGCTCCGGCGATTCCAGGACCCGGAAGCTGTCGTCGTTGCGGTTCCAGGTAGCGATCGTGGACAGGAGCAGCGCGTCGCCGGAGGCGCCGTCGGGCTGGAGGAAGGCAACCTCGTTCATTCGCCGCACGGTACGACCGTCGCGGTGGCCCAGGTGGATGGTGGCCACGAAGGTTAGACGGGCGACCTGGTGACGTGGGATGCGCAGGTCGTTCTCGAGAATGTCCAGCACCCCGGCCACCGTATCGGCGTGGGTGGTGGTGGCCAGCGAGTAGCCCTGCGCCACCAGCTCAAAGGCGCGGCGGGCGTACTGGCCCCAGGTGTACACCGGTAGGTGGTCGGTCATCTCGTTGACCAGGATGTAGGTGGGGCGCGAGCCGTCCAGCGGCGGCAGATCGAAGCGCTCGCCCAGGCCGCGGGTGAAGTAGGCCACGGATTCTCGCGGGGCAAAGGCCAGAAGAGCTGTGAGGATGGTCGTCTTGCCCGCCGTGGGCGGGTCGGCGGCGACCAAGACCGATGCGCCCCGCTCCAGGCCCAGCCAGAAGAGGGCGGCCAGGCGCGGCGACATGCTCCCCCGCTCGATGATCTCGATGATCGACAGGGGCACCGGCGGTTGCCAATGGTAGCCCCACCAAGCTACCGGCTGGTTCACGGCCCGCATGGCTGTCTCCCTTCCAGACGATCCGCCACCTAGATCATAACCCCGGCGAGCCACTGGCACGCAAGAGCCGCCTTCTGGCCTCACACCGACGCCCTGCGCTATGATGGGCACGCCTGTATGTCATACGACCCAGCACCCATCGGCGATTTCCCTTCCACTACCGAGAACGAGGCGCTGAAGGACATCATCCGCCAGCGCATCGCCGCCGCAGGCGCCATCACCTTCCGCGAGTTCATGGCCCTGGCCCTCTATCATCCCCGCCACGGCTACTACTGCTCGGCGCGGCAGAAGATGGGGCGCGAGGGCGACTATCTCACCAGCCCCGAGGTGCACCCTGTCTTTGGCTGGCTAGTGGGTAAACAGCTCGCCCAGATGTGGGAGCTCAGCGGCCGGCCACAGCCCTTCACCATCGTGGAGATGGGGCCGGGCAGCGGCGCCCTGGCCCGCGACATCATCGACTGGTCCCGCCGTCACGCCCCTGAGTTCTTCGCCGCCCTAGAGTACCGCCTGGTGGAGGTGAGCGACGTGCTGGCCGCCCGTCAGCAACGTTCCGTTCAGGAGGTGGACGAGCGCCTGGAGAAGGCGGCCTGGCTTCCCTCGCTGGAGGCCATCCCAGAAAGTAGCGTCGTCGGCTGCATGCTGAGCAACGAGCTGGTGGACGCTTTCCCCGTGCACCGCGTCAGCGTGCGCGGGGCCCGCCATCGTCTGCGAGAACTGTATGTGACGTGGCGCCACGGGCGCTTCCGGGAGAGGCTGGGCCCGCCCTCCACGCGGGCTCTCAGAAGGTACTTTCGCCGGCTGGGCCTCCTGCCCGGCACAGGCTGCCTCGCCGAGGTGAACCTGGACGCTTTCGACTGGGTCAAAACCGTGGCGCGCGTCTTAAGCCGTGGCTTCGTCATCACCTTCGATTACGGCGGCCCCGCCGACCAGCTCTACGCTCCCTGGCGCCGTCAGGGCACCTTGCTCTGCTTCTACCAGCACAACCCCAGCGCTGACCCCTATGCCCGCATCGGGCGCCAGGACATGACCAGCCACGTCGACTTCACAAGCCTGGTCCAGGCCGCCCAGGCGGCAGGTCTGGAGACGCTAGGCCTTACCAGCCAGGCGCGATTCCTGACAGCGATGGGCATCGGAGGCGCCCTGGCGCGCGCCGCCCAGGACGAACTGCCGCTGGAGGAGTACTTTGCGCGCCGTCGCGGCGTCAACGAACTCCTGGACCCGGCCGGCCTCGGGCGCGTGCAGGTGCTCATCCAGAGCAAAGGCATCGGCGCGCCCCAACTGTTGGGGCTCCTGCCAGGTTGACAGGGAGGCTCTTTTATGGTAAGGTGTCGTTGCCGGTCAACTCGGAGGCACGTCGCGCGTGGCCGGAACCGCACGCCCGTGGTACGTCACACTGGCCCTCAAGATAGGGTCATTCGCCATCGCCACCCAGGCGGCGGCAGCCGCCGGCATCCTGGGCAGTCTGGTGAGCCTGGTCGCCATCGGCGTTGGTCTGTTCGCCATGCTGGAACTCCGCCTCTGGGTCGACTTCCACTGGCCCGAACCGCCGGACGACTGACATACGGCGCTGCCCGTGTTGGAGGTGCCTGATGGGCACACCCCAGCCAGGCGAGCCCGCCCCCGACTTCACCCTTCCCAGCACCCAGGGCGACATCTCCCTGCACGACCTCGCGGCCGGCAAGAAGGTGGTCCTGGCCTTCTACTTCGAGGATTCGACTCCCATCTGTTCCGGCGAGGTCGCTGCCCTCAAAGAGGATTACGACCTCATCAGCGGGTTGGGCGCCGAGGTCGTGGCCATCAGCACCGATTCCCTGACCTCCCACGAGGCCTTTGCTCAGCGGCTGGGCGGATTTCCCTTCCCCCTGGCCAGCGACAGCGATCTCCTGGCCACCCGCCTCTACGACGTGCCGGACGAGACCGGCAAGCGCTCCCGCCGCGCGATCTTTGTCATCGACCGCGGGGGGACTGTCCTCCACACCATCGCTTGGTACCAGCCGGGCAACGTCGCCCAGTACGAGGAAATGCTCCGCGCCCTGGGCTTCGAGGGATAGCAGAGCCCGCTCATCCTTCGACACGCTCAGGACGAGCGGGTTCTCGATTCGAGAGCTCCCACTCTCATTGTCCGCCGCCTCCCGAGGCGGTAGAATGCCTCATGCTGGATAGGCCGTTCGCCACTACCTAGGGAGGAGAGACAAGACCAACCATGCAACAGATGGGCGACTACGAAGTCCTTTCGTACGTGGAGATGCCCGAGTGCAGCCTGCGCATCCTCTCGCTGAAGCCGGAGCAGTTCGTGGCGTCCCACTATCACAAAGAATCCATTCAAGTCTATACCGTCCTGGAGCGCCAGGTGGAAGCGCGCGTAGGCGACCGCACGTACCGGCTCCGCCCCTACGAGACGGTGCGCATTGAGAAGGGAGCAGTCCACTCGGTGCGCGCCCTGGGCGACTCGGCGCTGGTGCTCAGCCTCTCCATTCCGTTCCTGAGCAGAGACGACCAACACACGGCCGAGGAATGAGGCGCTGACATCGGCGCGACGAAGGGCGAGCGCTAGAGAACGCTTTCACTAGTCGTAGACCGATTACTGCCATGTCCTCTGGCTTGACTGCCCGCTTTGCCGCGTGCTACAACCTGCTTGGTGCGGAAAGGAGGCGCCCCTTGACCTCACAGCAGCCAACCACCGTCGAGAAGAAGACCCTGCCTATCGTCGCTTACCTGCACCTCCCCGAATCCGCCGACGAGGAACCCTATCTTTGGGGAAACAAATGCATCTCCTGCGGCGCTGTGTACGTCGGCAGCCGCATGGCCTGCTCCAGGTGCACCTCGCAGCAACTGGACAGGGTCCGCTTCAGCAATAGCGGCGAGATCTGGACCTTCGGCGTGGTCCACCAGTCGATCCCCGGTGTGCCCACGCCCTACGTCGCAGCCATTGTCGACCTGCCGGAGGGAGCGTCCGTGCGGGCCACTGTCACCGGCCTCGACCCCAACCAGCCGGGACCGTCCTGGTTCGGCAGGAAAGTCCAGATGTACATCGAAAAGGCCTACACCGACAAGCAAGGAAATGACATCATCACCTACAAGTACCGGCCGGTGGAGGGCAGCTAGGCTGCCTGTCGACAGGCAGGACCATCGAACGATAGCCTAGCAGACAAACAAGGAGAGGCTTCGTGAGAGAGGTAGCCATCGCCGGCGTGGGAATGATGAAGTACGGGCGCTACCCGGACAAGTACGTCCAGGAACTGGGCGCCGAGGCTGTGCTGGAGGCCTGCAAGGAGGCCGGCATCACCATGAAGGACGTCCAGCTCCTGGTGAGCGGCAACCTCTATCAGGCCAGCGCGATGGTTGGCCAGCGCATCCTCCAGCAGATCGGCCAGACGGGCATACCGGTCGTGAACGTGGCCAACGCCTGTGCCACCGGCTCCACCGCGGTGCGCGAAGCCTACCTGGCCGTGGCCTCCGGCGCCTACGACATCGCGGTGGCCGTGGGCAGCGAACAGATGGGCAAGATGGGCCTCCTGGGCGGCCGCGGGGACGATCCCTACGGCCGCAGTCACATTACCGAGGGGCACGCGGGCTCCGGCATCATGCCTACCGTCTTTGGCCAGGCCGGAGTCGAGCACATGCGCAAGTACGGCACGACATTCGAGCAGTTCGCCAAAGTGGCCTACAAGAACCACAAGCACTCCGTCCTCAACCCTTACGCTCAGTATCAGCAGGAGTTCAGCCTGGAAGAGATCATGAACGCCAGGATGATCACCTGGCCAAACACGCTCTACATGTGCTGCCCCACCGGCGACGGCGCCGGCGCCGTGGTAGTCATGCCCGCGGACAAGGCGCGCCAGTACACCAGCACGCCGGTTATTATTGCCGCCTCCATTCTCACCTCCGACCCTTGGTCGGAGCGCGACCTTACCCTGCCGAACGTCAACACCCTGACCCATCTCGCTGCCCAACAAGCCTACGAGCAGGCCGGCATCGGGCCCGAGGACCTGGACCTGGTGGAGCTGCACGACTGCTTCGCCACCGCCGAGCTGTTGCACTACGAGAATCTGGGGCTGTGCGGGGAGGGCGAGGGCGGCCGCATGATCGATGAGGGGCTGGTCTTCCACGGCGGCAAGATCCCGGTGAACGTCAGCGGCGGCCTCCTTTCGCGGGGGCATCCCCTGGGGGCCACCGGCGCCTGCGGCATCGCCGAGATCGTCTGGCATCTACGCGGCCAGGCCGGGGCCCGCCAGGTAGAGGGAGCCAAGGTTGGTCTGGCCCACGTCATCGGTCTGGGTTCGGCCTGCACCGTGCACATCTTGAAGCGATAGGAATCTCATAGGAGCTAGTACGGAGAGCCAAGTCCGGCATAGACTAGGGCCCGGCCTCCCTAGAATGAGAGGCAGTTATCGAAGGTGGCTGGCCTGCTTGGCAATCGAATAGAGAAGACAGCGTTCCTCGTCCTGATTTTCGGTTTGCTCGCTCTGACCCTCGTCCCTTCCATGACACAGCCGTCGGCCGTCCGGCCGCCGGCGGGCTACACCGGACTCCGCCCAGACTGGGTACGATTACCGCCAATCACACCAGCACCATCGCCCGCCCCCACGGAGGTCGCTCCGATCCCGCCGCCCGAGCCTTCACCCACGGCCGAGATTGTGGCGCCTCCCGCCGTGGAGGCAGACCCGCCGCCGGAACCTATTGCCATCGCGGCCGCGCCCCCTTCGGCCGAAGCCCCGCCGTCTAACACGCCCGAGGCTGCCCCACCCACCATCGCCGAGGCGCCGCCGGCCGAACCCACCATAACCGAAGGTCTGGACCTGGCTCTCGCCGAGGATATCGTTGCGCTGACCAACCAGACGCGCCTGGCCAACGGCTTGACCGCGCTGGTCGAAAACCCGGCGCTGGTCGCCGCCGCGGAGGCATACGCCGACCTGCACGCCCACGTCAGTCCCGACCGTCTGGACCACACTCTGAATGGCTCGACCGTGGGCACGCGGGCGGACGCGGCGGGCTATGTCGGCTGGATGTTCCTGGGCGAGAACCTGGTCTGGAGCACCTTCGACGGGTGCCGTTCAGCAGAGGACTTGGTCCAAGGGTGGCTCAACAGCCCGGCCCATCGCGACAACATGCTGAACCCAGCCCTCAACGAAATCGGCGTCGGCTGCTATGTGGCGGCCGGCGAGCAGCCGTTCTGCATCTGTGCCCAGGAGTTTGGTGTTAGGCCCTCCTAGGGATAGGGACCGATGCTGGAGCTATCTTTCTTGGGATCGGCCAACGCCTTCGCTGCCGGCGGGCGCTACTGGAGCGGATTCGTGGCCAACGGCCGCTACGTCTTCGAGGCGCCGCCCACCCTTCTGCCCCACATCAAGCGTCTGGGCATCGCGCCAACCGACATCCGCGCCGTGTTCATCAGCCACTTTCACGGCGACCACTTTCTGGGCCTCCCATTCCTTCTGCTGGAGTACCTTTACCTCACGCCCCGCCAAGACGATCTGTTCATCGTCGGCCCGCCGGGTATCGAAGCCATGATCGAAGGCCTGGCCGATACAGCCTTCGCAGGACTGAGTGACGCCGACGCCGGCTACCGCCGCATTTACGTAGAAGCCCAGCCGGGCGGCGAGCAAGCGCTGGCCGGCGTGTCCTTCCAGTCGCTGCCCATGCGCCACGCCGGCCAGAAGCTGGACTGCTTTGGCTACAAGCTCCGTCTAGGCGATAAGACGGTGGCCTACACCGGCGATACGGAGATGTGCGAGGAGATCTTCCTTCTGGCCGAAGGGGCGGACGTGCTGGTGATGGACTGTAGCTACTGCCAGGGCGAAGGCCCCGAACACCTGGGGCTTGCCGCCGCGCTAGAGGTTCGGAAGCGCGTCTCGCCCCGGACGGCCATCATCCTCACCCACATGGACAGCGAACCCAACGTGGCCGACGAGGGGCTTCTGGTGGCCCGCGACTTCGCTGCCTTCCGCTTCCCCTGAACCCACACCCCAGCCCTTCGCCAGAACTGAGTGGATAAGGCCAATGTAGGCGAGGGTCTTCAGACCCTCGCGCAGAATCCCCGTCGGGGTCTGAAGACCCCGACCTACGGGGCATTGCAACGGCGCCGCCACGTTGTGGGAGGCGGCTCACGAACCGCCCATTAACCTCCCGCTACCCTCGGCCTTGCGGTACTGCTCGAGGGCCTTCTGCACAGCGTTCCAGGCCAGGGTGGCGCACTTGACGCGCGCCGGGAACTTGCGCACCCCTCGCAGCGCCTCCAGGTCACCCAGGCTCTCGGCTTCCGAGTGGTCGTCGGAGCCGTACATCAAGTCCTTGAAGGACTCGAACAGGGCCTCCGCCTCGTCCAGGCTTAGGCCCGTAATGGCCAGGGTCAGCATCGAGGCGGATGCCTGGCTGATGGCGCAGCCCCGGCCGACGAAGCGCGCGGCGGCGATGCGGCCGTCCTCGATGGCCACATCCAGCTTCACCTCGTCCCCACAGAAAACGTTGTCGGCTTCGGCGTGGAGGCTGGGCTGCTTTAGAGAGCCTCGGTTGCGGGGCTTGTGATAGTGGTCGAGTATGATCTCGCGGTAGAGCTCGTCGGCTGGATTAGGCCACATCTCTGGACCCCAAGGCGGGGCTGTGGGCCTACGTCTTGGCCTTGCGGTAATGCTCCAGGGCCTCCTGGAGTACATTCCAGGCCAGCGTAGCGCACTTCACCCGCACCGGGAACTTGCGCACGCCCTGCAGCGCCTCCAGGTCGCCCAGGCTCTCGGGATCCACCTGATCGGAGCCGTACATCATGCCTTTGAAGGACTCGAAGAGGGCGTCCGCCTGGTCGAGGCTTAGGCCCATGATGGCCTGCGTCAGCATCGAGGCCGACGCCTGGCTGATGGAGCATCCGCGGCCCAAGAAGCGCACGCCGGCGACGTGGTCGCCCTGGATAGCCACCTCCAGCTTCACCTCGTCGCCGCAGAGCGGGTTATCGCCTTCGCCGCTGAGGCTGGGCTCCTCGAGGGAGCCGCGGTTGCGGGGGTTGCGATAGTGATCGAGGATGATCTCGCGATAGAGCTCGTCGAGCTCGACATCCCTATCCAGCGGCATCGCCGAAGAAGGCTCTCACTTTCTCAATACCGTCGAGGAGAGCGTCCACCTCCTCCGCGGTATTGTAGATGTAGAAGCTGGCCCGCACAGTGCCTGCTACGCCGAAGCGGTTCATCAGCGGTTGGGCGCAGTGATGGCCGGCCCGGATGGCCACGCCCTCCCGGTCAAGGATTGTCCCCACATCGTGGGGGTGGATGTCCGGGTAGTTAAAGGATACCACACCGCCGCGGCGGGAGGCATCCAGCGGGCCGTAGATTATGAGCTCCTCGCGCTGACGCAGGCGGCGCAGGGCGTAAGCCGTGAGCTCCTCCTCGTGGGCGCGTACGTTGGTCATACCAAGGGCCGTCAGGTAGTCCAGCGCCGCGCCGAAAGCGATGACGTCGGCGATGTTCGGGGTACCCGCCTCGAACTTCCAGGGCACGTCGTTCCAGGCGGCGCCGTCCAGGCGCACGCGGCGGATCATCTCGCCGCCCGTAAGGAAGGGCTGCATGGCGTCCAGCAGTTCGTAGCGGCCGCAAAGGACGCCGACGCCGGTGGGGCCCAGCATCTTGTGGGCGGAGAAGGCGTAGAAGTCGCAGTCCAACGCCTGCACGTCCACCGGCATGTGGGGCGCGCTCTGGGCGCCGTCCAGCACCACGATGGCGCCGCGCCGGTGGGCCGCGGCCACGATATCCTCCACTGGATTGATTGTGCCGAGGGCGTTGGACACGTGGGTCACCGCCACCAGCTTCGTCCGCTCGCCGATGAAGCTGTCGAGACCGTTCAGGGCCAGCGTGCCCTCGTCGGTAACGCCGATGTACTTGACCGTGGCGCCCGTCTCCTGGGCCAGGCGCTGCCAGGGCACCAGGTTGCTGTGGTGTTCCATCTCCGTCAGGACGATCTCGTCTCCCGGGCCGAGGTTCTGGCGTCCCCAAGCATAGGCCACCAAGTTGATGGCCTCGGTCGTGTTGCGCGTGAAGACAATGCACTCCGGCCGTGGCGCGTTGATGAACTGAGCCACCTTGGCGCGGGTCTCTTCGTAGGCGCTGGTCGCTTCCTCGCCCAGGGCGTGGATGGCGCGGTGGATATTGGCGTTATGGTGCTCGTAGAAATGCACTAGGGCCTCGATGACTGCCCGCGGCTTCTGAGTCGTGGCGGCGTTGTCCAGATAGACCAGCGGCTTGCCGTGCACCTGACGCTGGAGGATGGGGAAATCCTCCCGAACGGAGGCGACGTCGAATATGCTCCGGACTCGGAGGGGCTTCACGGCAGAGCGACCTCGATCTGTGTGCCCTCCACGCGGAGGGGATAGGTGTTTATCGGCTTCACGGCCGGCAGGGCCAGCACCTTGCCCGTCCTGACGTCGAAGCGGGCACCGTGGCGGGGGCATTCGATGACGTTGTCGCACAGCTCCCCTTGGTCCAGAGAGCCGCCGTCGTGGGTGCACACGTCGTCGATGGCGAAGAACTCACCGTCCACGTTACACAGCGCGATGCGCCGGTCGTCCACCTCCACCACCTTCACCCGGCCCGGCGCTATGTCACCGATGTCCGCCACCGTGATGAAGTCGGCCATGGCGTCGCGAAGCCTCCTCAAGGATTATCCAGCAGCAGCCAGCTTGGCGTCCACCGCCCGCCGCAGCCGCTCCTGGACGATGGGCAAGGGGATGGCGTCCAGCACCGGCTCGAAGAAGCCGTCCACGACGAGCTTCTCGGCTTCCCGGCGCGACAGCCCGCGGCTCATCAGGTAGAAGAGCTGGTTCTCGTCGATCTGGCCGATGGCGGCGGCGTGGCTGCAGCGGCGAATGTCGCTGGCCTCGATCTCCAGGGGTAGGATCGGGTGGGCCTTGGCGCCGGGGCTGAGGATCAGGTTGCGCACCGTCTGGCCGGCGTCGGTGCCGCGGGCGTCCTTGCGCACCTTCACCCTGCCCAGGTGCACGGACATCGCCTGGTCCTTCACAACCACCTTGAAGAACAGGTCGGATGAGGTCTGAGGCCCGATATGCTCCTGCAGCGTCTCGTGGTCGAAGTGCTGCTCGCCGTCGGCGAAGACCACGCCCCGCATGATGGCGGTAGAACCGGCGCCGATCATGATGCTCTCGATGAAGGACTTGGTGAGCTTGCCCCCCAGCGCGATCGTCAGGGACTCCAGGCGGCTATCGCGCTCCAGCAGGTGGCGTCGGGCATCCATGACGTAGACCTGCCGCCCCAGTTGCTGGATGGTGGCGTGGAAGAGCTGGGCCCCTTCACCCACGTAGACCTCAGTGGCCGGGCAGAGCAGAGAAACGCCGTCCAGCTCCGGCGAGAACTGCTCGACGACGAAGCTGAGCTTGCTCCCTGCCTCCATGACGATCAGCGTGTGGGGGAAGACGGCCACGCCCGAGCTGGCCAGCCACGAGAGGGAGCGCAGAGGCAGGGCAACATCCACGCCCTGGGGCACGTAGACGAAGGCGCTGCCGCTCCAGAGAGCGCCGTTGAGGGCGGTGAACTTGCCGTACTGCGGCGACAGGGCGCGGGTCATCAGGTAGGGACCCACCAGCTCGCGGTGCTCTACGGCCGCCCGTTCCAGACTGGTGAAGATGACTCCCTGCTTCGCTGCCTCCTCTGCCAGAGAGGCGTAGACCACCTGCGAGTCGTGCTGGACGAGCATGCCGCCCTCGGCGTGGCCCCCGTCCAGGAGGGCGCGGACCTCTTGCGGCATGCCCGTCGGAGAGGACAGGAGCCCGTAGGGCGCCTCCGCGTAGGGCGATAGCTCGTCCAGGGGGAGAGCTCTGATATCGGTGCGGCGCCAGGACTCGTCCTCGAGGGTGGGCATCGGCGTCGCTTCGTACGCCTGCCAAGCCTCCAGACGGCGCTGGCGCAGCCAGTCCGGCTCGTTGCGGGCGGCGGAGAGCTCCTCCACCACCCGGCGGGAGAACCCTTTGGCGCTTTCCTTCAGGAGTGCAGTCACAGGTCGTCTTTCGTTTGAGAACGGGCACCCGAATCGCCCGCCGCGGCGGGAGGGGATGCCCGCTCTGCCCGTCTCGCTAGGCTCTAACCGCCGCGGCCCTAGCCAACGGCCCCTTCCATCTGGAGCTGAATCAGACGGTTCATCTCCACCGCGTACTCCATGGGCAGCTCCTTGACGACGGGCTCGATGAAGCCGCTCACGATCATCGTGGCCGCCTCCGCTTCGCTCAGACCACGGCTCATCAGGTAGAAGAGCTGCTCATCGGCGATCTTGCTCACCGTGGCCTCGTGACCGATGGTCACCTGCTCCTCTTCGATCTCCATGTAGGGGTAGGTGTCGGAGCGAGAGGCCTCGTCCAGGATCAGGGCGTCACAGCGCACCGTGGACTTGACGCCCACCGAGCCCGGGTAGACCTTCACCAGACCGCGGTAGCTGGTGCGGCCGCCGTCCTTGCTGATGGACTTGGAGGTGATGACCGACGACGTATAGGGAGCGGCGTGAATCATCTTGGCGCCGGCGTCCTGGTGCTGGCCCTCGCCGGCAAACGCCACCGAAAGCACCTCGCCGCGGGCGCCGGGCTCCATCAGGTAGACGCTGGGGTACTTCATGGTGAGCTTGCTGCCCAGGTTGGCGTCCACCCACTCCATGATCGCGCCCTCGTAGGCTACCGCCCGCTTGGTGACCAGGTTGTAGACGTTGGGGGACCAGTTCTGGATGGTGGTGTAGCGGATGCGGGCACCGGGCTTGACGATGATCTCCACCACCGCCGAGTGCAGCGAGTCGGTGGTGTAGATGGGCGCGGTGCAGCCCTCCACGTAGTGGGCGTAGCTGCCGGGCTCGGCGATGATCAGCGTCCGCTCGAACTGGCCCATCTTCTCGGCGTTGATGCGGAAGTACGCCTGGAGGGGGACGTCCACGTGGACGCCCTCCGGCAGATAGACGAAGCTGCCGCCGCTCCAGGTCGCGGTGTTCAGGGCAGCGAACTTGTTGTCGTTGGGCGGGATGATCGTGCCGAAGTACTGGCGCACCAGCTCCGGGTACTCACGGAGAGCGGTGTCGGTGTCCACGAAGATGACGCCCTGCTTCCCCAGGTCCTCGCGGATGTTGTGGTACACCACCTCCGAGTCGTACTGGGCGCCCACGCCGGCCAGGAACTCCCGCTCGGCCTGGGGAATGCCCAGCTTGTCGAAGGTCCTCTTGATGTATTCAGGCACGTCGTCCCAGTTCTTGACCTGGGTCTCGGTGGGCTTGATGTAGTAGAAGAGCTCGTCGAAGTTGATGTCGGAGAGATTACCGCCCCAGTCGGGCAGCGGCCGCTTCCAGAAGTGGTCTAGGGCCTTGAGGCGGATGTTGCGCATCCATTCCGGCTCCTGCTTCATCCAGGAGATCTCTTCCACTACTTCCTTCGAGAGGCCACGCTTGGCCTTGAATACGAACTTCTCCGGGTCGTGGAAGCCGAACTTCTCCGCGTAGTTGGTCTGAGGACTCTCTATCACCTGCTTGGGCAAGGCTGCCTCCATCCAGGCATCTAGGCCGCTTCTTCCTCGGCGATCCAATCGTAGCCCTTGGCCTCCAGCTCATGGGCCAGTTCCTTGCCACCGGAGCGGACGACACGCCCATCAAAGAGGACGTGTACGAAATGGGGCTCGACGTAGTTGAGTATCCGCTGGTAGTGGGTGATTAGCAGCATAGCTCTGTCGGGCCCCGCCAGCTTGTTGATCCCGCCGGCCACGATGCGCAGGGCGTCGATGTCCAGGCCCGAGTCCGTCTCGTCCAAGATCGCTATCGCCGGCTCCAGCATCGCCATCTGCAGGATCTCGTTGCGCTTCTTTTCGCCGCCGGAGAAGCCCTCGTTCAGGTAGCGCTCAGCGAAGGAGCGGTCCATCTCCAGCAGCGCCATCCGATCGAACAGCTGCTTCCGAAACTCGGTGACGGAGAGCTCCTGGTCCTTGGTGGCCTTCACCGCCATGCGCAGGAAGTGGCGCACCTTCACCCCCGGGATCTCCAGCGGGTACTGAAACGCCAAGAACATCCCGCGTCGCGCCCGCTTGTCGGCTGATAGAGGGAGAACATCCTCGCCGTTGAGGAGGACGCGGCCCTGGGTTACCTGGTAGCGCGGGTGGCCCATGAGGGCGTTGGCCAGCGTGCTCTTGCCCGAGCCGTTGGGCCCCATTAGAGCGTGCACCTCGCCCCGGTTGACGGTCAGGTTCACGCCCTTGAGGATCTCTTTGCCATCGATGCTGACGTGCAGGTCTTCGATCGCGAACAGAGGTGTAGACATAGGCCCTCGATATTCGAATATTTTACTGTATAAACCTCACTCCGGCGTTATTGTATCACAGGCCCCAACCTCCCGCAACCCCCCTAGCACCACCGCATAAGAATCCCGGGCGGCCGGGCTTTCCCTTCCGGCCTGCCTGCGATATCATCCGCTAACGAGGCTGGAGATGGCCGGCAAGCCCACAGTTTACGTCACAAGACAGCTCCCCGGCGACGCCGTCGAACGGATACGACAGACGGCCGCCGTCCGCGTCTGGCCGGAGGAACTGCCGCCGCCCCGCGATGTCCTCCTGCGCGAGGCGGCCGCCGCCGATGGCCTCCTTACCCTCCTCACCGACCGCATCGACGCTGCACTCCTGGACGCGGCGCCCCGCCTGCGGGTGGTGAGTAACATGGCGGTGGGCTACGACAACATCGATGTGGCCGAGGCCACGCGGCGGGCCATTTTGGTCACCAATACGCCGGGCATCCTGACCGAGACCACCGCCGACTTCGCCTTCGCCCTGCTCATGGCCGCCGCCCGTCGGGTCGTGGAGGCCGATCGCTACACCCGCCAGGGACGCTGGAAGACGTGGGGGCCGCAAGTGCTACTCGGCCAGGACGTCCACGGCGCTTGCCTGGGGATCGTCGGACTGGGCGCGATAGGTCTGGAAGTCGCCAAGCGCGCCCGCGGCTTCGACATGCGGATCCTGTACCACGATCACCGTCGCCGCCTCCGCGAGGAGCGCCGCTACGGTCTGACCTACACCGAGCTGGACCAACTCCTGCGCGAGGCCGACTTCGTGAGCCTGCACGTGCCCCTCACCAGCGAGACCCGCCACCTCATCGGCGAACGAGAGCTCTCGCTCATGAGGCCCACGGCTATCCTTGTGAACACTGCCCGCGGCCCGATCGTTGACCAGGGGACCCTCTACCGCTTCCTGAAGGAGAAGCGCATCACCGCCGCCGCTCTGGATGTGACGGAGGTAGAGCCCATCCCCCCAGACGACCCCCTCCTGACGCTGGACAACGTGATCATCGCGCCCCACATCGCCAGCGCCAGCGTGGCCACCCGCACCCGCATGGCCTCGGTGGCGGCCGACAACCTGCTGGCCGCCCTCGGCGGCGACGAGCCGCCGAACTGCGTCAACCGTCCGGCCTTGCGTCGCTGGCATCGGAAGTGGGTATCTGCCGCGCCCTGACGTCGCCGGGTCGCCTGCGCCCGCTCATCCTAAGCTTGTCGAAGGATTGAGTGGCCCGCTCATGGTTCGACAAACTCACCACCGAGCGGGCTTGACTGATCCCTCAGATGCGTTGGCCCCGACGATAGCTTGACAGCCTTGGGAGTGGATGATATCGTTTTGCCGCTGCTGGGGACCTCTCCTTCAAGGGGTTTAGTGACGGAGGCCCTCTATTCTTACGGTAGGGGCAGTTACATGCGCCAACCAGCTCGCGCCGGCAACCTCTGGCTCGCCAAGACCCTGTGGGATCTGGGAGCAATACAATTCGGAGACTTTACACTGGGCCGCAGCACCTTCCACTCCCCCATCTACATCAATCTCCGCCTGCTGATCAGCAAGCCGCGCGCCCTAAGACGGGCCGCTCGCCTCATGCACGATGAGGTGCGCAGCCTGCAGAGCATGCGCCGCCCTCACGTCGCGCCCTTCGAACGGGTGGCGGGCATCCCGTTCGGCGGGCTGCACCTGGCTACGGCCTTCTCCCTTATCTCCAACATTCCCATGGTCTACATTCACCCGGCCAAGGAGCGCGACACCGCCACACCGTTCCTGGAGGGCATCTACCACCGCGGCGAGACAGTGCTCCTCCTGGATGACCTGACTACCAGCGGCGGCAACGTCATCGAAGCGGCGGCCTTCCTGGGCCTCAGCGGTCTCAAGGTCAAAGACATCGTCGTGCTCCTGGACCGACAGGAGGGGGCCAAGGAGCGCCTGAAGGCCAACGGCTACAACTTGATATCGATCCTTGGCCTAGAGTCGCTGCTCAACTATCTCATGGCCAGCGGCAAGATCGAAGAAGACTGGTACCGCAAGATCATCGACTACATGAGTTCCCGCCGCATCAGCTAGCTCCCTGGGGCTCACCGAAGGCCCCCGAAAGCCTCTCCATTCCACCGCGAAGCCATTCTGTAACGACAGCCATGCGAGGGGCGTCTCCCCTCTTGGAACCCTGACAAGAGCGCGTCTCTTTTTGACGCTGCCCAACATAAGGTGCTAGGCTGAGCGAGGCGTTTGTCCAAGGCCAATAGGGGCGCCTCCGGCCGTGGACAGCAGGAAGGAGCACAATATGAAGATCTTTTCCCTAGCCCTGGCTGTCATCCTGGGCGTGGCCCTCTTGGCTGCCTGCGGCGGCGGAGAAGACGAAGAGGATAACGGCGCCGCCGAAGCCACGACCGAAGCGCCCGCTGCTGCCGCCACCGCCGGCGCGACGGGCACCCCGCGGCAAGGGTCGCCCACCGCCAGCCCCAGCGGCAGCGGCGTTCAGACGGTGGGCTGCGACTTCCCTTCGGATATCGAAAGCTTCCGCTTTGAGATGACCATGAAGGCCAACCTGCCATCGACGCCTGAGACGAGCACGCCAGAGGCCGCGTCGGGCGTGGGCGCGCCCATGGCATCCGGAAAGTATCTGCTGACCGTGGACTCCATCATCGATCCGTATACCTCGCCCAACCCGCTCAGCCGCCCCACCGACGGCAAGCGGTTCGTGGCCATCGACGTCACGATCGCCAACATCGGGGAAAAGGGGAACATCCCATACAATCCGTTCTACTTCGTCCTCATAGACCCGAGCGACTTTGTTTACGAGGTGGGCTTCGTCGTCACGGAGAACGATCTGCGTTCGGGCGAGCTGGGGGCGGGAGAGAAGGCGACGGGCCTGGTCGCCTTCGAAGTGCCGGCGGACACCGAGATCGCAAAGATTAAGTTCAAACCGCCCCTGGAGAAAGACATTGTCATCCCAGTGACCGGCGAGGAGGACATGAGCGACTTGTTGGGGGGACTGAGCGGCCTCATGGGTGACATGAAGATGGAAGGCGCCTACATCAAACCCGACCGCAGTTCCATGGTGATGACCGTCGGCGGCCACGAGTTCAGCTCATTCATCCAGATCGGCTCTCAGTCATGGATGAAGGTGGCCGGACTGACAGACTGGACGGAACAATCGTCTGAGGAGTCAGAGTTCATGTTCTCTCCGCTGGACTTGTGTGAGAGCGCTGAGGAGAGCCTTTCCACTTCCCTGTCCCAGTTGGAGGGCAAGAAGGAAACTGTCAACGGCATCAAGGCGATCCACTACCACATCGACAAGGCCGACCTAACGTTCCTCCAGGGGCTCCTGGGCGACACGGAGGACCTGGGCGAACTGCCCGACGAGTTCAACATGGACGTCTGGCTGGCCGAAGACGGCGACTGGCCCGTGCGGATGACCTTCAAGGCCAGCGGCGAAGACGACAACGGCGAGGCCCTCAGCTTCGACATATCCATCGAGTTCAAGGACTTCAACGACAGCAGCATCGAGATCGAGCCGCCCACATAGAGCGAGCCGCGTTCACAACACACGGCCGCCCCGACGGCGTCGGGGCGGCCTTTGTTTTTCTCGCGGGGAAAGCCTAGAGGAGGCGCCGGAGCGGTTTGCGGCCGGGACGCGGGTCGTAGTTGGACTTGAACATCTCCAACTTGTCCCGCTGGATGAGGTATTTCCCTGCGAAGAGGATGGCGGGGACCTTTTTCTGCTTGATCAGGCGACGCAGGCTCTGGGGATGGATGTTCAGGGCTCGCGCCGCTTCCACCAGGTCCAAGTAGTCATCAAAGGGAGTATTCGTCATCGCATTCCTCTACATCGTGTGGATAAGGGCTAACACGCGTGAATAATTCTACCACGAATGTCAAGGGCGAGGCCAGTTCACGTCCAGCCCCCTCTCCGTTCGCAGGCGCGCCCTCGCGGACGCTCCCCGGCGGGGCGGGCAGGGATGAACCCTGCCCCTACATCCCTCGACTCGGCTAATCTCTCCAGAAGTCATAGAAGTGGTGCACCGGCCCGTGGCCGCCGCCTATGGGTTGAGCGTTGCGCAGGGCCGCCGTCACGTAGTCTTTGGCCCGGGCCACCGCTTCCTCGACGCTGAGGCCGCGCGCTAGCCCCGCCGCGATGGCCGACGCGAAGGTGCAGCCGGTGCCATGCGTGCTGCTGGTGTCGATGCGGGGAGCCGTGTATTCCCTAAAGATTGACCCATCGAACAAGAGGTCGACCACAACGTCGCCGGCTGCGTGCCCTCCCTTCATGACCACCACCTGCGGCCCTAGGGCCACGATCTCGCGGGCGGCGCCGCGGATCGCGTCCGCATCCGGAAGAGCATGTCCCACCAGGATCTCGGCTTCGGGAAGGTTAGGCGTAACCACCGTCGCCAGAGGCAGCAATACGTCGCGCAGCACAGCGATTGCCTCCTGCCGCAGCAGGCGGTCGCCGCTCTTGGCCGCCATGACCGGGTCGACAACCAGATTTGGCAGGCGATATTGGCGCACCTTGGCCGCCACGACTTCGATGATAGGAGCGCTGGCCAGCATGCCGGTCTTGACGGCGTCCGCTCCAATGTCTGAAACGACAGCGTCAATCTGAGCGGCGACGACCTCCGGCGGGATCTCGTGCACCGCCGTCACCCGCAGCGTGTTCTGGGCAGTGACGGCGGTGAGCACGCTGGTGCCGTAGACGCCCAGGGCGGCAAAGGTCTTGAGATCGGCCTGGATGCCCGCGCCGCCGCCGGAATCGGAGCCGGCGATGGTCATCACCGTCTTCATGGTGCCAACGTAGCAAAGCGGCCCAAGGGGGTCAAGGAAGGGCGCCATGCGCTGCCGCAGCCTCATGGCTGGCGTGGTGCCGAATCCAGAAACCCGACCGGCCCTTCCCCCAAGTGCCCTTCACGCTATAATTGGAGCGAGCCTGCCGGCAGGTAGGCCTATCGACGTCACCGGAGGCCGGCGGCTGGAAAGGAGCGATGGCCCATGATCTCCCGCATCAGCGTCTTCACGCGCAACAAGGAGGCACTGGAGGAGATCACCCATCGCGTAGGCCAGGCGGTGGCTCGCAGCGGCGTCCAGGATGGCATGTGCTATCTTTACGTCCCTCACACGACTGCCGGTATCACTATCAACGAAAACGCGGACCCTTCGGTGGCGCGGGATATCCTCTCCCAGTTCGAGGCGATGGTGCCCACAAAGGCCCACTACCAGCACCAGGAAGGCAACGCTCCCGCTCACATCAAAGCTACCATGGTCGGCACCTCGGCAGCGGTGCCGGTGGAGAAGGGCCGTCTGGCCCTGGGACGCTGGCAGGGCATCTTCCTGGCCGAATTCGACGGCCCGCGCGAGCGCGACGTCGTCGTGCAGATAATAGGCACACCTTCCGTCAAGCCCGACGAGGCGCGGGAACGTGGAGCCGGCCAGCCTTGAGGGGAAGACCGTGACTTGCGAACCCCAACTGGAGCAGGCGCTGGAGGCAGCGGCCCGCGCCATCGTGGCGGCGCGACACGTGGTGGCCCTGGTGGGAGCGGGCATCTCGGTGGAAAGCGGCATCCCGCCTTTCCGCGGGCCGGGCGGCCTCTGGACCAAGTACGGCGAGCCGGACATGCTGGACTTCGACCGCTTCAGGGAGGACCCCAAGAAGTGGTGGGAGGAGCGCATTGCCCGCACGGGGGCCCTTCAGGAGCTTATCGATGCCTTATCCCAGGCCAAGCCCAACCCGGCCCACTTCGCCCTGGCAGAGCTCGAGCGCCTGGGCCACCTTCAGCACGTCATTACTCAGAACATCGACAACCTACACCAGGAAGCGGGCAGCCTCGCCATCACGGAGATCCACGGCAATCGCCTAAAGCTGCGCTGCATGACCTGCAACGCCCGCTGGCCGCTGGATCAGTTCCCCATCGAGGAACTGCCGCCCAAGTGCCCGCAGTGCGGCGGGCTGGTAAAAAGCGATACGGTGATGTTCGGCGAACCCATCCCCAGCGACGCTCTTGACGAGTGCATTAGCCAAACCCGCTTGTGCGATTGCATGCTGCTGGTAGGCACATCGGCGGTGATCTATCCAGCGGCGGGCTTCCCCGCCGACGCGAAGATGAGCGGCGCCTGCCTCATCGAGCTTAACCCCAATGAGACAGCCCTGACTCCCCTATCCGATATCATCGTGCGGGCGCCTGCGGGCGCCTCGCTGCCGCCGCTGGTGGAGCGCGTTCGCCGACTTGCCGCTGCCTGAGACGCGAGACGCGAGACGCGAGACACGTGTGGCGCGTCAGCCACTGTCGAAGTTCGGGCACAACGTAGGGCAAGTGCCGCAGCGCGGCTCGGCGGGCCGAAGCTTCTCGGCCTCCAGCAATCGGGCGTAGGCGGCCCGCAAGGTCCGGGCTGGGCTACGCTTCGTGCTGGAGGTTCTTCCGCAGCTTCTGCAACGTGCGACACAGGATTACGCGCACGTTGCTTTCGGTCAGGCCCATGACGTCGCCGATCTGGGCGTTGGTGAGCTCGGCGTCGAACTTCAGCGCGACGATGTCCTGTTCTCGCTGAGGGAAGCCGCGGAGATGCTTCATGATCTTCGCCAGTTCCTCTCGCTCCAAGAGGTCATCCTCAGGGGCGCCTTCGCTGGACAGGGAGTTCACCAGGTCGTAGTCCACCCGGCTGCCGAAACGACTCTGTCTCCGGCAATGGGAGATGATGATGTTCCTGGCAATGGTGAAAAGCCAGGTGCCGAAGGCTTCCTCGTGACGGAGCGTGTGGGCCTTGACGAAAGCCCGCTCGAAAACCTCCGATACTAGGTCCTCAGCCGCCTGGACGTTGCGGACACGTCCGTAGACGTAGGCGAAAACACGTGGGAAGTACTGGCGGTAGCGCTCTGCGAAGTCCTGGAACGCTCGGTCACCGACCCCCACGAGCCCCGGCCGACTGGAAGGCCCGTGTACTTCCAGGGTCCTCAAAATGCCTCCTTGTTACCTCTCCATAACCAATCTCGATCGCATTACCTAGAACCTCTCGTATAGAACTTTGCCACTAGACACCGTTGGCTCCGGCGAGGCATAATGTCCACGGAGCCGCTGCAAACCCCCGAACTCTTATTGCTCCGCTAATATCTGAGTTTTACAGTCTCAATATAGAATCAGGATTCTATATTGACCATGCAAACAGTAACAGCTATCCAGAAAATTGTCAACAGCTATGACAGGGAAAATTCGGTCAAAGAACGACAGCGCTGAGGGATTCGCGTTTATCACCAACCATTCCCTCGTCCTCATCCACATCGCTCGCAGTCCCTGCGCCACCCTGCGGGAGATCGCCCGCGAGACCAAGCTCACCGAGCGCACGGTCTACAAGATCGTGGGCGACCTGGAGAGGGCGGGCTACATCGTTAAGCATCGAGCAGGCCGGCGCAATTCCTACTCTGTCAACGAAGGCGACCTCCTGAGCCACCGTCTCTTCGGCTCGCTGACGGTGGCCGCGTTGGCCGACGCCCTGAGCAGCCTGACAGCGGCGCCACGGCAGTAAGGCGCTGGAGACGCGAATGGAGGCTTCGCCTCCTGGGGAGGGTGGTGCATCAAGGGTCATGGCTAGACAATGGAGCTTCCTTAGCAATCACGGTCTGATCATCCTTCACCTCGTTCAGAACCCCCGGGCGACCCTGCGCGAGATCGCGTTGGCCACCGGCCTGACGGAGCGGGCGGTCTATCAGATCGTGCGAGAGCTGGAAGAAGGGAAATTCATCGTCAAGCGCAAAGTGGGGCGGCGCAACGTCTACACCATCAACCGCCGCACCATCCTCGAACACCCGGCCTACGGCGCGTTTACCATCGCCGACGTAGGCAAGACGATCACGGGTCTTGCCTAGTCGGCAGATCGGGGTCCGCACGCAGTATCCCGGAGGGTGGCAGACCCGAAAGTCCGCCAGGAGCTGACGCCAAGGAAGGCCACCCTAGACCGGGGTGGCCTCTGTTTCTGGACAAATGTTTGCCGGGGCCTAGCCTTCCCGGTGCTCCTCCCCGAAGCTGATGCGCAGCTGATTGCCCTCGAACTTTGCCCCCAGGGCGGGCAGGCCCTGGAGAAGATGAGGCAGGGTGATGTTCCGCCTGAAGTTGCCGGCGTGCACCACCAACTCGTCGGCGTTGCGCACCAGCGACAGATCCTCCTTCGTCACGAAGGGCAGAGCGATGGTGAGGACGTAGCGACCGTCTTCGCTGACCACCTCCTGCACCGGCCCTCGCACGAACAGCCGAGTGGGGTCCTGGTCCCCGTAGAGGGCGGCGGCCACCTTCTCCAGCATCTTGGCGCCGACCACCTCCTGCTCCATGAGGGGCACGGCGAAGATGGGCAGAGGCGAGAAGCTCTCCTGGATAACGCGGAAGTGCTCCTGCTGAGTGATCTTCCAGAGCTGAAAGTAGCCGTCCTGCACCTCTTGGGGAATAAGGCGGTTGCAGACCACCGCATCAGTCGCATAGCCATAGAGGTTGAGGTACGTGAAGGTGCGCTGCGCCTCCTTGATAACCATCTTCTCGGCGTTGACCACCAGCCGCACGGAAGAGACGTCGGGGTCGGCCAGCAGCGCGCGCAGTTCCTCCAGGCGCCGGAAAAGGTCCTCGCCGGCGGCGTAGACGTCGTCGCCGGGGAGCGGGAGATCGGTGAAAGGACGAATGACCGGCCGCAGCACGCCAACCACCCGTCGATGGATAGGAAGCATCTTCTCTACCCACCAACCGGCGACGTCGGGAAAGCTCAGCAGCTTCAGCGTCTCGCCGGTGGGGGCGCAGTCGACGATGACCACATCGTAGTCGCCGCTGCCGCAGTGCTGGTTGATCCAGAGGAGGGCCGAGAGTTCGTCCATACCGGGGAGGATGGCGATCTCGTCGGCCACCAGTTCGTCCAAACCCCGCCACTGGAGGAGCGCGCGCAGCCACTCCCCCACTGTCCCCCAGTGCTTCCGCAGGTTGTACTCGACATCCGTCTCCTGTGCCCAGAGCTTGTCACCGATCGCTTTGGGCTCCGGGCCGAGGGGGACATCGAAGGAGTCGCCCAGGCTGTGGGCGGCATCGGTGCTGAGGACCACGGTTCGATGGCCCAACCGGGCCGAGAGCAAGGCGGTGGCTGCCGCCACCGTCGTCTTGCCTACGCCGCCCTTGCCGGTGAAGAGGATCACTCGCATGCTGAATCTATGATATCACAGCCGAGACGAAGCCTCGGAAGCCGAAGGAGTGCAGGGTGCGTTCGGTCTTGGCGCGCTGCCAGACAGTGGCGGCTGGGGAGATGCTTGACCACACCCTAAAGGCTGCGGCATCGAATCCGGTGGATGCCACACCCTTTAGGGTGTGGTGTTGCCACCCCAGCAGCTGAGTTTCCTCCGAGGGGCCGCCCGCGATATACTAAGCGATGGCGCTACCACCAAGACCCACTAAACGTCCGCAGCTAGTATGAGGGAAAGCGAATGATGAACCAGTTTCCGTCGCTAACTCTGCCCTGGCAGCTCCCCCGCATCGGTGTGGTGGAGGTTTTCGGCGTATTGGGCACCACCATCCGCGGCGCCGAGTACGGCCGCATGCTCACGGCCCTCCGGGACGACGCCCGCATCCGCGCTGTCGTATTGGACGTCGATTCGCCTGGCGGCTCGGCCAGCACCTCAGAGCACCTGCATCGGGCGGTGGCCAAAGTGGCAGCCCGCAAACCAGTCATCGCTTTCGTGCGGGGGTCCGGCCTCTCCGGCGGCTATCTAGTGAGCTGCGCCGCCACCAAGATCGTCGCCATCCCTACGGCCCTCATCGGCTCCATCGGCGTAATCTCCATCCGGCCGGTGGTGGCCGAGCTCCTCCAGCGGCTCGGGGTGAAGGTTCACGTCACGAAGTCCGGCGCTTTCAAGGATATGTTCCAGCCCTTCCGCGAGCCCACGGACGAAGAACAGAAGATGGTGCAGGGTCTGCTGGACGAGGACTACGATTGGTTCGTGGACGCGGTGGCGAGCAGCCGCGGCCTGGACAAGGACAAGGTGCGCTCTCTGGCCACGGGCGAGCTGTTCACAGCCCGCAAGGCCAAGGAGCTAGGCCTGGTGGATGAGCTGGGTGATCTGGACACGGCGCTGGACATGGCCACCGAGCTGGGCCGGGTGCCCCGCCGCCTGGCCTACCTGCGCCCGCGACGGGCCATCCTGGAGCGGCTGCTGGGACGGACGACCCAGGCCCTGGTCCAGGAAGTAGCCGCCGAGATAGAAGGTCGCCTGTACACCCGCGTCGAGTTCCGCGGACCGTGAGCTGAGGCCCCGGGAGGTGGCGATGTGACGGAGCCCATCGAAGTCTGGACGGAGCCCACCCCCAACCCCAACGCCCTCAAGTTCACCCTCAACCGCGTCGTGGCCGAGGGACGAAGCAAGACCTACTCCAGCCCTGACGCCGCCGCAGCCTCACCCCTGGCCAAGCGACTGTTCGAGATTGCCGGAGTGAAGAGCGTCTTCTTCCTGAACAACTTCATCACCGTGACCCGCGAGCCCGACAGCGACTGGGTCGCCCTCGCGCGGCAGGTGGAGGAGCGGATCAAGGCCCACTACGGGGCAGGTTCGTAGCCTGTCAGACACGCCGATGGTGGGCTAGCTGGCAGTTCGCCTGCCCTGGCTGCCGCGGAACGCCCATACCAGCACCAGCCCCGCCAGAAAGCCGCCGATGTGCGCAAACCAGGCCACGCCCTCGCTGGCGCCCACTGCCGTGCCGATGGCCGCGGCCCCGCTAACAAGCTGCAGCAAGAACCACAGCCCGATGAGAACGAACGCCGGCACCGGGATCGCCCAGAAGATGGGGAAGATAACTGTCGCGATGGTGGCCCGCGGATAGAGGACGACGTAGGCCGCCAGCACACCGGCGATGGCGCCACTGGCCCCCACCATGGGCAGGATAGAGTTGCTGTCCACCCAGATCTGGGTCACGGCCGCGGCGATGCCGGCCAGCAGGTAGAAGACCAGGTAGCTCACGTGACCGATCGCGTCCTCCACGTTGTCGCCGAAGACCCACAGGAAGAGCATGTTGCCCAGGATGTGAAACCAGCCGCCGTGGAGGAACATGGCGGTAATCGGCGTGAAGAGGACGCGCAGGGGATGGTCACCGGGATGGTCCAAGTAGTCGGTGACGAGAGCCGGCACGGCTCCCCAATCGCGCAGGAACGAGTTCACGCCGTTTCCCAGGCTCAGCTCGTAGAAGAAGACCAGGAAGTTGGCGATGATGATGGCGAGATTGACGTAGGGGAAGGTGCGCGAACGGACGCTATCGCCGATGGGGATCATCCTGTCTTCACTTTATCAGCGAACGGGGGACGGCGTCTAGAAAGAGGGCAGTCTCACAACGGATGGGGAAACGGATGACGAGACCAACCGTAATCCGTTCTATATCCGATGACAGGTCCCCTGGCTCAGAACTCGATGCCCGGCTGGGCCTTCAACCCCTTCTGGAAGGGGTGCTTGATCTCCCGCATCTCCGTCACCAGATCGGCGTAGTCGATGAGCTCCTGGGGAGCGTCGCGGCCGGTGATGATGACGTGCAGGCCCTCCGGCCGCTGCCGCAGCGCGTCGATCACTTCGTCCACCGGGATCCAGCCGTAGGTCAGGGGATACGTCAGCTCGTCCAGGACGACCACGTCGTACTCGCCGGAGGCGATCTTCCGGCGGGCCAGCTCCCAGGCCTCACGGGCGGTGGCCTTGTCTTTCTCGATGTCCTTTGAGAGCCAGGTGAAGCCCTCGCCCATCGGGATCATCTCGATGCCCAGCTTCTTGGCGGCGCGGTTCTCGCCGTAGTTGCTGGTGCGCGTCTTGACGAACTGGATGATGACCACCCGCATGCCGCGTCCCCAGGCACGCAGGACGACGCCCAGGGCGGCCGTAGTTTTGCCCTTGCCGTGTCCCGTGTTGACGACCACCAGTCCTTGCCGCGCCCGCTTCTCCGGCGACATGTCCTACCTGCTTTCGCTCGTGAACCCCGACTGCCGATAGGTCGCCTGGCCGCGCTGATCTGTTCCGTCCATCGCCGGCGTAACCACCGGCCGCCCGCTGAGCGGATGCGCGAAGACCCACACCCGGGTTCTGTAGACGGACGCCAGCAGTTCCGGCGAGAGCACCTCGTGCGGGGAGCCGCAGGCTACCAGGCGCCCCTCGCTCAGCATCGCCAGGCGGTCGCAGTACTGGGCGGCCAGGGTCAGGTCGTGCACCACCGCCAGCACCGCTTTCCCTTCCCTGTAGCAGAGGCGCTGTACCAGCTCCAGGACTTCCGCCTGATGTCCCACGTCCAGGTGGGCAGTCGGCTCGTCCAGCAGCAAGAGCGGCGCCTCCTGGGCCAGGGCGCGGGCCACCAGCACCCGCTGCCGCTCGCCGCCGGAGAGCTCACCGATCCGCCTATCGGCCAGGTGCAGGGCATCCGTCTCCTCCAGGGCGCGGCGGACGGCCGCCCAGTCCGCCCGCCCCTCCGATTGTAGCAGGCCCAGGTGCGGCGTTCGCCCCATGAGCACCACCTCCAGGGCAGTGAACGCCTCCGGCAGCGATGGGTTCTGCGGTACCACTGCCACCCGCCGGGCGAGCTCCCGCTGCGATAGGCGGTGGACCGGCGACCCGTCCAGCCGGACCTCGCCCCGTCGCGGTGAAATGACGCCGGTGATGGCACGGAGGAGGCTGGTCTTACCCGAGGCGTTGGGCCCCACGACGCCCAGGAGCTCGCCCCCGGCCAGCGCCAGACTAACGTCGCGCAGGGCAACGCGCTCGCCGTAAGACAACGTCAGGTCGCGTATCTCCAGCATCGTCGCCTCAGAACACCGACCGTTGGCGCAGCCGCAGGAGCAAGAGGAAGAAGGGTGTGCCGCAAAGGGCCGTGATGATGCCCACCGGTATCTCACTCGGGGCGGCAATCGTGCGGGCGGGCACGTCGGCCAGGATCAGGAAAGCGGCGCCCAGCACCATCGACAGGGGCAGAAGCTGGCGGTGGTCGGGCCCCCACAACAGGCGCACGAAATGGGGCACGATGAGCCCCACGAAGCCGATGACGCCCGCCACCGATACGGCCGCGGCCGTGGCTAGCGTGGCCACGCCGATGAGCAGCAGCTTCACCCGCTCCACGTTCACGCCCAACTGCCGCGCCTGCTCCTCGTCCAGCTGCATGACGTTGAGGACGCGCCCGTGGGCCAGCACCAGGACGGCGGCGGGCAGAAGATAGGGCGCCAGCAGCCACAGCCTCTGCCAGCTGCTGTCGTTGAAGCCGCCCAGGATCCAGGAATATATCTCCAGGCCCTTATTGCCGCTGCTGATGATCAGATAGGACGTGGCTGAGCTGGCCAGCGAGCCGATAGCCACCCCCGCCAGGAGGAGGGTGGTGACCGGCACCGTCCGTCCCACACGGGCCAGCAGGTAGGAGATGCCGGCCGCCGCCAGGGCGCCCGCGAAGGTCATGATAGTGAGCGGGCTCATCTGGTAGAAGGTGAAGTCCCAGCCGGCGACCACGGCGATGGCCGCCCCGAAACCGGCGCCGGCGGCCACACCGATGAGGTAGGGGTCGGCCAGGGGATTGCGGAAGATGGCCTGATAAGTCGCGCCGGCCAGGGCCAGGCTCGCCCCGACCAGGCCGGCCAGGATCACCCGCGGCAGGCGGATCTCCCAGACGATGTCCTGCCACTGGCGCGGGAGGCCGCCGGCCAGGTCGGCGCCGGTAAGACGGGAGAGGATGATGCGCACCACCGCATCCAGCGGGACGCCCGCCGGGCCCACCGCCGCGCCCACAAGCACCGCTGCCACCAGCACGGCGACGGCCAGCCCCAGCGGCCAGACGCTGCGGTGCGGCAGGGCGACCGCCAGCGGGGGTGTCGCCATCGCGTCCTGGGCCGCGCGGTCGAGAAGCTTCACGGGAACCTTTCCGGGTAGAGCAGCCGGGCCAGCGTCTCCAGGGCATCCACCAGGCGCGGGCCCGGCCGGCTCACGATATCGGGGTCGATGACGTAGATCCGGCCGTTCTTCACCGCCGAGATGCCACCCCAGCCGGGGCGCGCCTTCACCGTGTCCGGCGACTCGCCGCCCGCGGCGTCACCCAGGATAATCACCTCGGGGTCTTGCTCGATGATCGCCTCCTGGGAGAGCTGCGGGTAGGCCTCAACGGCGCCGGCGGCGATGTTCTGAACCTTGAGGACCGTGTACAGACTCCCGACGAAAGAGCTTGGGCCGACCGTGTAGAGCTGGTTATCCACCTCGTGGAACAGGCGCGGCCCCTGCGGAACGTCGGCCAATCCGTCCTTGATCACGGCGATACGCTGCTGCATCGACGCCACCAGGTCCTCCGCCTCTTGAGCGTGGCCCGTCGCCTCGCCGAGGATCCCGATCTGCTGCAGCACGCCGTCCACGGAAGTCGGCGTCTCCAGGTAGAACACCGTCACGCCGGCGCGGGACAGCCCGTCCACCAGGTTGCCCGGGTCGTAGAACACGAGCACCAGGTCCGGCTGCGCGCCGACGATGGCTTCCACGCTGGGCTGGAAGGCGTCCAGCTGCTGCCGGGTCGCCGCTTCCGGCGGGTAGTTGGAGAACTTGTCCACCGCCGCCACCTGGTCGCCCGCGCCGATGGCGAACAGGATCTCGGTGGCGGCCGGCGAAAGGGATGCGATGCGCTGGGGCGCGACGGGCAGCGTGACGGCGCGACCTTGGCCGTCGGTCAGCGTCAGCGGGTGCTGGACAGCAGCAGCCGCCACGGCCGTGGGCGTCGAGGTGCGGGTAGCGCTGCTTTCGTGCCCATCGTTACCGCAGGCCGAGACCAGCGCCAGGAGCAGGGCCAGCGACAGGGCCAGCGCCCCGCCGCGAACAAAACGGAACACGACTCCTCCTATCTGAGGGACGAAAAGCCCCCTACCATCCTGAGGTAGGGGGCTTCATGAGAGCTTCGCAGCGAAGAGAAAAAGAAACCCTTGCCTTCCGACCGGCAAGGGCTCGCTACGCGTGCCCACGCCTCTCCCTCGAAGGCTGGTGCATCGGGCAAGGGCAGGCGGCCTGGCTCTCCACCAGTGGCGGATCACAGTTGCGGGACAGCGCCGGCATTGCACCGGCTTCGCTTTTAACCCCATCCCTCCTCGAACGGACGGCGGGGCACCCTTGCCAAAGCTATGCGTCTGTAAAGGTGCGATACGACGAATGGACTATAGCAGGGCCCCAAGGCGAGCGTCAAGAATTGGCAGGGGTTTCAACCCGTGGAATTGTCGGTGATCGGTTCCAAGCTTTGGTGGGTTCTGGGTCTCCAGGTTCAGACACGACCCGAGCCTAAAGGTCATTGAGAAGAGACCCGACATATGCATGCCCAGCCCTCGGAATGTAGGGGAGGCCTTTAGGCCTCCAGCGGGCGACCTAAAGGCCTCCCCTACGTCCCATTCGAGGCCTTCTACCGGCTTCGACCCGCCGCATTGTCACACCATTTGACACTACCGCCAAAACCCCTACCATACGGGCAGAATCTGACTTTGCGATCCTGAGGTGCGATATGGACCTGGGACTGGCGGGAAAGGTAGCAATCGTCGGGGGATCCAGCCGCGGCATCGGCCGCGGCATCGCCCTGGCCCTGGCCCAGGAGGGCTGCAACGTGGCCATCTGCGCCCGCGGCCAGGAAGAACTGGAGGCGGCAGCGGCTGAGATCCGCGCTCAGACCGGCGCCCAGGCGCTGCCGGTGGTCTGCGACATGGCCAATCAGGATGACATCCGCCGCCTGGTGGCCCAGACGGCAGCGACCTTCGGGCGCATCGACATCCTCGTGAACAACGCCGGTGGGCCACCCCTGGGCACCTTCGACGACTTCAGCGATGAGCAATGGCAGAAGGCCATCGACCAGAACTTTCTGAGCGCCGTGCGCACCATCCGCGAGGCCCTACCCTTCCTGCGCCAACACGGCGGCCGCATCATCAACATCACCTCCGTGGCGGTGAAACAGCCCATCGACCGCCTGATCCTGTCGAATAGCGCCCGTCTGGGCGTGGTGGGGATGGCCAAGACCCTATCGCGGGAAGTCGCCCGCGACGGCATCACGGTGAACAACGTCTGCCCCGGCAACATCGCGACCCAGCGCCTGCTGTCGCTGTTCGAGGCGCGGGCCCAGCGCGAGGGCCGCACGTTCCAGGAGGTGGTGGAGGAAGAAGAGAACCGGACGCCCACCGGCTTCCTGGGCGAGCCGGCCGACGTCGCCGGCCTGGTGACCTTCCTGGCCTCGGATAAGGCGCGCTACATCAGCGGCGCCACCATCCAGGTGGACGGGGGCAGCACGCTCGCAGTCTTCTAGGCGCTGCACGAATCTGGTGCCGGCGCAGGCCGCCCGTTCCATCAAATGTAGCGGAAGGCTTTAGCCTTCCACACTTATGGAGGCCTGAAGGCCTCCGCTACACCCGCGGTGCCAGTTCACCCTACGGCCTGCTCCCCCACACCGGCTGCGAAGGATCCATCCAGGCGTTGGCCAGGTGGAAAGAGTTCCCGAAGAAGGACATCGGGCGGAAGTTCCTGTAGTAAGGCCAGGCCACCCACAGCATGTAGTAGCTGGCAAAGTCCAGGCGGGCAAGCACGTTGTCCAGCAAGTAGCGCTGGATCCGGTAGCCAAGCTGCTGGCGCTCTCCAAGGTCGAAGGCCTCCCGCTGCGCCTCCAGCAGCGCGTCGAGTTGGGGATCCGAAACGTGGGAGACGTTGGCCGAGCTCCCGGTGTGGAAATAGGGATAGACCCAGTCGTCCAGGTCCATCCAACCATTATCGTACCGGAAGGTGAAGGGCATCGTGCCCCGCAGCATGCCCTCATTGATCTGAGTGTAGGCGCGCACCTTGAAGTCCACCTTCGCTCCAAGCACCTCCTCCAGCTTGCGCTTGTACTGGGGGGCGAACTGTGCAACATAGGCTGGCTGGTCGGCGAAGACGATGTCCAACGCCGGGCTACCCGCCGCCTCGTACAGGCGGCGCGCTTCCTGCTCGTCCGCCTGTCGCCCCTGCGTGTCCACGCGATAGCCGGGCAGGGTCAGCAGTTCCTCTTCCGGCAGGGCCCATTGCTTCAGCACCCAACCCACCGCCGCCTGCGGCCGGCCGTAGCCCTGCCAGAGGGCGTCCACTATCTGGCGACGGTCGCTGGCCAGGTGGATGGCCTTGCGGACCTTGAGGTCGTTGTAGGGAGGCTGGTCGACGCTGAAGCCGACCATCACCCAGGCGGCGAAGCCCGCATCGGCGGTGACGAGGTCGGGCTCCTCGTTGCGCAGATTGAGCACCCACTGAGCGTTGCTCACCTGGAAGGCGGAATCCAGCTTCTTGGTGCGGAAGGCGGCCTCGATGCCGGCGTCGTCGTAGATGAACAGCGATTCGTAGCCGTCGATGTAGGGACGGGCCAGATCCGGCTCGTCCCAGCCGAACCAGTCGGGGTTGCGCACCATGCGCATCACCTGGAGGGGGATCTGCTCCTTCCAGATGAAGGGCCCGGTGCCGATCATCGCCGACGGCCGGTTCATCTGGTCTGTCTCGTCCACCAGTTCCTTGGCGACTATGAAAGCGTTGGTGTTGGCGATGAAATGGAGAAAGGGGGCGATGGGCCGTTTGGTGCGGATCTCCAGCGTCAGGGGGTCCACGACCCGCATGGAGTCGATGACGGCGAACTGATGGGCCCGCGCGTACATCGACCGGCGAGGGCTCGACTGGTCTACCTGGCGCTCGAAGCTGTACTTGACGTCCTCCGCCGTGAGCTCGCGCCCGCCGAGGGCCTGTTCTTCGGCTGAAGGGGAGCCTCCCAGGGCCTTGCTCGGCTGCTGGAAACGCACGCCCGGCCGCAAATGGACGATGTATGTCAGGTGGTCGGGCATTTCCGGCATGGCGCTGGCCAGGTCCGGTACGATGACGCTGTCTTCGATGCTCTCGTAGCGCAGGAGCTTGCTGAAAACCGACGAATGAGCGCTGTAGATGGGCCCGAACTGCGACTGATGGGGGTCCAGCGTCTCCGGTGGGAAGGCCTCGATGCCCATCAGGTGGAGAGTGCCGCCGCGCGAACCGGCGGGCTGAAGCGCGGCGGCCGTAGGTGAGGCGGCCGGCGTCCCCGTGCGCGAAACGGTCGCTGTGCCCGTCTTGTCGGCGCCGCCATTACCGCCGCAGCCCACGGCGGCCGCCGCCGCCAGACCGGCCCCTCCCCACAGCGCCCCTTGCAGCGCCCGCCGCCGCGAAAGACGACGCCGCCAAAACCGTTGCCAGTAGTCTTGCTCGCCCATCAGCTCCAGCCTCCCTTTACTCGAATTCTCGTTCTCTGGGCCCGCCTTGTCCTACTGGAGGCGGATGCGCGGGTCCAGAAAGTCGCGCAGGGCGTCACCCGCCAGGTTGAAGCCCAGCACGGCAAGGGTAATCGCCGATCCCCCGGCCAGCATCGTCGAGGGCTGGTCGGTCATATAGCCCCTTCCTTCGTCCAGCATCATCCCCCAGGAGGGCGGCTCGACAGGCGCCAGGCCCAGGAAGGCCAGCGCGGCCTCGGCAAGGATCATGCTCCCCAGGCCGATGGAGAAGACGACGATGATCGGCGCCGCCACGTTGGGCAGGATGTGCACTGCCATCATGCGCACCGGGCCGCAGCCGAGGGCCCGCGCTGCCTCTATGTGAGGCTCCTCCCGAGCAGTGAGCACGGCGCTGCGGATAATGCGCTGCACGCTGGCCAGGGCCACGAATCCCAGGCCCACGGACAAGGTCACCAGGTTGCTCTCGGTGAGGGCCACCAGCAACAGGAGGATGAACATCGCCGGAAAGGCCTGGATCGAGTCCATGGCCCGCTGAAGGAGGATGTCCAGCCAACCGCGGTAGTAGCCGGAAACGATGCCGATGGTGGTGCCGACGATTATCGCGAAGAGCACGGCGCCCAGCGCCACGCCCAAAGACCGGCGGGCGCCCCAGACCACCCGAGCGTAGTTGTCGCGGCCGAACTGGTCAGTGCCAAACCAGTGCTTCCAGCTGGGGCCGGCGCGGGCGTCCAGCTTCTCCTCAGGCTGGAACGAACCGGGCTCGTAGGCCGGGTTGGCCACCTGGAAGTTGTCCTCGGCGTCGTAGCGGGAGAGCCACGGCGCGGCGCCCGCCGCCAGCGAGAGCACCAACACCACGGCGATGCCGAAGGTCCCCAGCGGCTTGTGCCGGGCGAACCGACCGATGAGGCCCAACCAGCCCAGCTCGCTGGGCGCATAGGGCTCCTGGGCGGCCAGCATCTCCAGGCCGGCCTCGCCCTGGCCTGACAGCAAGCGACTCTCCTTCCAGGCAGCGCTACCCGTAGCGGATTCGGGGATCCAGCCAGGCGTAGGCCACGTCGACCAGCAGGTTCACAAAAACCAGGCAGGTAGCGACGAGCAGAACTACGCCTTGCACCACCGGATAATCGTCCAGCCGGATGGCATTGACCACATAGAGGCCAAGCCCCGGCAGGTTGAACAGGGTCTCCAGGACCACGTTGCCGCTGACGACGGTTGCCAGGAGGAGGCCGACAACAGTAAGAACAGGAATGAGAGCGTTCTTCAAAGCGTGATGCATGATCACCGCTCGCTCCCGCAAGCCCTTCGCCCAGGCCGTGCGCACGTAGTCCTGATGGAGAACCTCTAACAACTGCGATCGCAAGAACCTCATGACGATGGCGCCCACGGCCAGGCCGCCCGCTACCGCGGGCAAGGCCATAGCCTGCAGGTTCATCCAGGGATTTTCGAAGAAGTTCTGATAGTGGGTAGGCGGGCTCCAATGGACCCAGCGAGCCAAGAAGTACAGGAGGAGCACGCCCACGAAGAAGGAGGGGACACCCAGCCAGAAGATGGCGAAGAAACGCAGGATATAGTCCACCCAGGTGTCCTGGCGCACCGCCGAGAGGATGCCCACAGGCACGGCCACCACCAAGGCGATAACGATCTCCAGTAAGGCGAGTTCGACGGAGGGGGCCAAACGGTCCTTGAGCTCAGCCATCACTGGGCGCTTGGTCTGGAAGGAGTTGCCCAGGTCGCCGCGAAAGAAATCGCCCACAAAATCGCCGTACTGCTCCAGGATGGGACGATCCAGTCCCAGGTCGTGCCGCACCAGGGCAACCGCCTCGTCCATGGAGTGAACGTCTGTCACCTGGGAGGCCACCTGATTGACTGCGAAGTCGCCGGGGGTGGCTCTTAGGCCAATGAAGACGGCGCTGATGACCAGGAAGATCACGACAACGTTAAGAAGGACACGGCGGACGATATAGTGCTGCACGGCCCCCGCCTTCTAGCCGCCGCGGATGAACAGATAATGACAATGAGAGCGGACGGCATGTAACGTAACATCCGTCCGCGCCGGTGTCAACGGCCGAGCGAGAGTGAGGGAGCCTAGTTGACAATAACCGTCTTTAGACTTGACAGCCTATAGGCAAATGCGCTACGCTATTATAGAAGTCACAATCGCCTGGCGCCGAAGTCGCTGTTTGTGACACGGGGGGCTCAAGCTTTCGGGGGTGAATCTTCCCGGCCTGGGGAGTAGGGTTAGCCTTTCAACCCGAACCCGTCAACTAACCTCGTAGGCGCACGAAAGGCCTTGCCGGTGGTTGCTGGCATTGGGCCTTTTTGTCGCCCGGGAATCCCTGGCCAAGGGTGCGTCTCCCGGGGCGAACCGGTCAAGAGGGGGGATAAGAATAGCCATGCAGGCGGCTCCGCCCCGCGTCTGCCCACGCTGTCGCGGCTCCATGATCCTCGAGGAGGACTGGTACGGATCGTACAGCTCCTGCCTCTCCTGCGGCTACGTTTACGAGTTCGGCGCCATTGCCGAAGACCTCCAGAGCGAGGAAGGATCCGAGCCTCACCGCCAGCGGCGGCGACAGCCATCGCACGGCAAGCTCCGGCTTTAAGAGCAAGCGTGCCGTCCAAGGAAAGCGCCCTCTCGGGCGCTTTCCTTTTTGCCCATCGTTCCCTTCACACCCTTCACGCAATATGCATCACATTTCGCCCGCCCACGCCCTCTCCCGCGCATGAACGTCGCAGCAGCATGGCCGTTCTAACAGGTGGATGCGCCGCCTCCCGCCGCTCATCGGCGCTTCCGATGGAGGTAAAAACCATGCAGATGAAGACGCGCGCTCCCGTCTACGAAGGAGCCCGACCGCGCGCCACCACAGGCACGGTGGTCTTCGTGGGCCACGCGCGGCTCCCGCAAAGCTTGGCCCCAAGGGACGCCGCGGCCGTGATCTCCATCGAACTGGAGACCGACGTCGCCAGCGGCGCCATTGTCTCCGCCTCCGTTCGAGGAGTGCTGCCGTTGGGCGCCCGCCTGATGGAGGAAATGCTGGCCGGGCACAACATCAACGACGGGCCGCAGGGCCCCGTCGAAGAGCTGCACCGCCGCTACGTCTGCCCTTCCCACAAAGCGATGTGCACGGCCCTGGCCAATGCCTACGAAGCTTACCAGCGCTATAGCCACCTGGGAGCCATTTCCCCCTAAGCTCTCCAACGATCGACCGTTTTTTCACCATCGGTATGCCTGCCGCCCCTTGCCCGCCGCGACGGCGGGCGCTATGCTGATAGTGAAGGTTTTCGCTGGTGAGGGGGCCATCCATGGAGTATCTTGGCACACCGCCAGAGGTCAAAGACCAACTGGCCGCCATCTTAGAGGGGAGCGAGGACGGCTACTCGAAGCTCCAGCTCTACTTCCTACGGCGGCTGAACTACCTGCTGCGCTTGCGCCGGCAGCGGGCCCACGAGATGGATGGCGCTGGCCTGCGCCTTCTGGACCGGGCCATTTTCGCCAGCTACCGCGACTGCGGCGCCGCCGGCGTGAGCGCCGACGCCCAAAAGGTAATCGAGACCGTCGGCTCCCCGTCCTCCACCGAGCGGACCCGAACGAACTAACAGCGACCCCGGAAAAGAATAGCGACGCCCCGGGATGACCGGGGCGTCTGCACTTTCCGAAAATGCCGAACGCCGCTACTCGCTCACGGACAGCGGTCGCTCGCCATCGCCCTTTCGCCGTCGCATGTGCTGGCGGGCCAAGAGGACGATGCACTCGGCTAAGGCCACGTCCAGGTAGAGCGGAAGGTCCTTGACCACCGATTCGTATTCGTCATCGCTCAAGCGCAGTCGTCGACGTCGGAGGATCTCCCTGACTTGTGGCTCGCCGGCACGCCAGATCTCGCGTTTCTTCTCCATCAGCAGTGCCTTGCCGCCGCTGGGCGCATCAAGGCCTCTCCACCACCTTTCGTCCGGTTGTGGGACGCTGCCGCGTGGAAGACAGCTAGGGGCTACTTGGAGGAATGAGCAGCGGGGAGGGGCGCTTGGGTGGCCGGAGGATGCCGCCACCCGCTGAGCCCGCCGGCTGACACTTGTCGCTGCCAAAGAAACGGTGCGTGGCCGTCCATATAGTATGACGTTCGCGGACGGCTCTTGCTACGCTCTAGCGCACCGGATTGCGCAGTATGCCGATGCCGCCTATCTCCACCTCCACCACGTCGCCCTTATGGAGCGACGCCGTGGAGCCCGGCGTGCCCGTGAACAGCACATCGCCGGGCAGCAGAGTCATCACCTGGCTGGCGAAGCTAACCAGGTGGGCGACATCGTGGATGAGGCTGGCGGTGCTGGTGCGCTGCACCTCGCGGCCGTTCACGCGGGTGCATAGCTCCAGATCCCCGGGGTCGAGGCCGGTCACCAGCCAGGGGCCCATCGGCGCGAAGGTGTCGGCGCCCTTGGCGCGCCACCACTGGAGGTCGCCCTGTTGCCAATCGCGGGCGCTGACGTCATTGCCGCAGGTGTAGCCCAGCACGTAATCCAGAGCCTTCTCCGGCGGCACCCTGCGCGCTCTGCGGCCGACGACTGCCACCAGTTCCCCTTCGTAGTCGACCCGCGCGCTGCCCGCCGGCAGGCGGATCGCCTCCTCCGGCCCGATGACGGCCGAGGGCGGCTTCAGGAAGAACTCCGGGGCCTTTGGTTCTTCGCGAAGACCAGGCAGCGGCGAACGCTCCACGTGGCTGCGATAGTTCAGGGCCACCGCCAGCACCTTGGAAGGCCGCACCGGCGCCAGCAGCTTCGCCTGCGCCAGGGGAATAGCGTCATCACTCACCCGCCACCGGCCAAAGGGTGTGCCGGCGATAGGCCGCAGCGCATCGTTCTCGACCAGGGCATAGCCCCGCCGGCGGCCGTAGCGGTAGCGGGCGAACTTCATCGACTTACGCACACTCAGAACGGCAGCTCGATATGGCGGAAGTTCTCTTTGAACCGCCCCTCCTCATCCACCCAGCGCTGGCGCCACGCCTTCACCCGCTCCTCAATGTTCACGAACTGACTCGCGTGGCGCATCAGGGCCTGAAGCTTCAGGTCCACCGCATCGGTTATGTCGACGCTGTAGTTGGGCTCGTTGGAGGTCCACAAGTAGAGCTCCTTCACCCGATGGGGCTCCAGTCCCTCCGCCGCCTGCTCGGGGAAGCTGGGCCGGTTGCGCGCAATTGGATAGACGGCGTCCAGGGCCAGCGTACCGACCGTGCGATGATCGGGGTGGTTCAGGTACATGTTGCGCACGATGTGCACAGGCTCGTGGGTGAAGACGGCATGAGGTCGCACCCGCCTGATCTGCCGCACGATATCGCCTAGAAGCTCGCGCTGGTAGATGATCTCGCCGTCCTGGTAGTTCAGGAACGATACCTCTTTCACTCCCAGCACGGCCGCCGCCGCCCGCTGCTCCTCTTGCCGGATGGCCGCCAGCCGCTCGCGACTCAGTTCCAGGTCATCGGTGCCCTTGGAGCCGTCGCTGCAGATCAAGTAGTGGAACTCCCAGCCGTCTCGCGTCCACAGGGCCGCCGTGCCGGCGCAGCCGAACTCGGCGTCGTCTGGGTGAGCGGCGATAACCAGCGCCCGCTTTGCGCCTTCGGCTTGGTCCTGCTCCGCCAACTCGTCCCCCTTCCAGGAGAGGAAGTGCTCTAGTCCCGTACCCAAGATCGCGTTCCTCCCGTCCCGCTATGATCGGGGCGGAAATGCGTATTTTCCATTCTACGAGGCATCCAGAGGGGTTGACAACCTGGCGATCTGCTAGTATGCTTGTTCGGTAGAACACCCGTTCCATGACATAAGGCAGCGCCCTGGGCCAAGGGTCGGGGCCAGCTGTCGACCGACCTGACCGGCTCACCGAAGGAGGAGCGTATGGCCAAAGACCTGTCGACCAAACAACAGAGCATCCTACGCTTCATACGCACCTTCATCGAGCAGCACGACTATCCTCCCAGCATTCGCCAGATCCAGGAAGGCTGCCGCATCAGCTCCACCTCGGTGGTGGACTACAACCTCAAAGCCCTCGAGCGCCAGGGCCTCATCCGGCGCGACCGCGAGGTGTCCCGCGCCATCGAGATCCTGGAGCGCGGCGGCCGCCGCCCGCGAACCTTGGCCATACCGATCATCGGTCGCATCGCCGCCGGCCAGCCCATCCCGGTTCCCGCAGCCGACACCTGGAACAGCGCCGACTACGACGAGGTCATTGAGGTCACCCGCGACTTGATCGGCGGCCGCCAGAACGTCTACGGCGTCCGGGTGCAGGGCTCATCGATGATCGATGCCTTGGTCAACGACGGCGACATCGTCCTCATGGAGGCAACCAACGCGGCGGACAACGGCGATATGGTCGCCGCCTGGCTGAAGCGCGAGCAGGAGGCCACCCTCAAGCACTTCTACCGCGAGGGGGAACGCGTCCGCCTCCAGCCGGCTAACGAGACAATGGCCCCCATCTACACCGATGCTGCCAACGTGGAGATCCAGGGAAAGGTGGTCCTCACCCTGCGCTCCCCGCGCTAGGCCTGCTCTATCTCGCCAGCCCTTCGCTCGGCGTGTTGCCAGCGCTTGACTAGTCTCACCAGTTGATCTTCACTGAGGGTGCTACAATCTTAGCAGGAGGGTAGGTGAAAGCCGGATGGCTGAGCGCGCGGCCGGGCGGGACGGTTGGCGAAGGCGTTTGTATCTGCCTGCGTATACCACAGTCGAGGCGGCCCGGTTCGCTGAAACCAAACCCCGCACCGTAGCCTACTGGCATTATGGTAGGGGGACACGGGTCGGCCCAGCGCTGAGCGGAAAGAAACGCTACGCTCCCCTGTCATATCTACAGCTCGTCGAGGTTGCCTTCGTCGCCTCGTTTCGGCAGCGCGGCGTGCCGCTTCAGCGGATCAGGAAAGCGCGCGATTACGTGGCCAAGGTCTTCGGGGCCGAGTTTCCATTCTTGCAGTACGAGTTCAAGACGGAAGGTCTTCACATCCTGATGGACGCTGCGAGCTTTGATCCGGAGTTTGAGGATTTGATCGTGGCCGACGAGGCTGGCCAGATGGCTTGGGAGCGTATTATGCTCGAACGCTTTGACCAGTTTGACTATGAGGGCGATCTGGCGGTGAGGTGGCATCCGCGAGGCAGAAACATACCGATCGTTATTGATCCGCGCATCTCATTTGGCGCACCCATTCTTGAGCAAACGGGGATTCCCACCTGGGTGATAAAGGGGCGCTTTGAAGCCGGAGAAACGACTGAAGAAATAGAGGCAGACTTCGGCGTGACAGAAGACGATCTCCGCTACGCCCTGGAATTCGAGGAGGTAAGGCTGGCCGCGTGACGCTCTTCTTCGACCGAAACATTGGAAGGGCCGTGCCCAAGGCACTACGCCTCTTAGGGGTCCAAGTGGAGTATCACGACGAGTACTTTGCCCCGAATGCACAGGATGACCAGTGGTTGGCTACAGTGGGAAGAGCCGGTTGGACCGTCATTGGCCACGATAAGAAGTTTCACGAGATCGACGTTGAACTGCAGGCCGTCCAGCACCACAAGTTGGGTGTCTTCTACCTCTGGGGCGCCAACGCCAAGAAGTGGGACAAGATGCGGCTCTTCGCGAAAGTCTACGACAAGATCATGTCGGTGGTCGGAAGCGAGCAGCGGCCGTTCATCTACCGGGTGCACAAGGGCGGCGCATTCAAGAAGATCCTCTAGTACCGCCAGACAGGCAATAGGCCAGCCGAGACTCGCTGACCAACCGTCAACGCTCGTGGGGAGCGCTCCGTGTCCGATGCTGTCCTGCGCGTGGAAGGGCTTCAGGCCCACTTCTTCACTCCGGAAGGAGTGGTCAAGGCAGTAAGCGGGGTAAGCCTGGAGCTGCCCCGTGGTTCCACCCTGGCCGTCTTGGGCGAAAGCGGCGCCGGCAAGACCAGCCTGGGGCTGGCCATCCTCAACCTCCTCCCCCACCCCGGTCGCGTGGTGGCCGGCCGCGTCTTCCTGGAGGATACCGAGATCTCTGGCCTGAAGGACGAAGAGATGCGGCGACTCCGCGGCCGCGACATCGCCATGATCTTCCAGGACCCGGTGGCCGGTCTGAACCCGGTGTTGCCCGTCGGCGTGCAGGTGGAGGAAATCATCACCGCGCACCTGGCTGTCCCCCGGCGCGAGGCCAAGCAGCGCGCCCTGGACGTGCTATCGCAGGTGGGCCTGCCCGACCCGCAGCAGGTTGCCGCCAGCTACCCCTTCCACCTGTCGGGCGGGATGTGCCAGCGGGTGATGATCGCCATCGCCACTGCGCTTAACCCCAAGGTGCTCATCGCCGACGAGCCGACATCAGCCCTCGACGTCACCGTCCAGGCGGCCATCCTGCAAGACCTGGACGATCTGCGCCGCCGCGGCACCTCCATCCTCTTAATCACCCACGACCTGGGAGTTGTCGCCCAGATGGCGCAGTGGGTAGCGGTGATGTACGCCGGCTCGATAGCGGAGAGCGGAGACGCGGCCCACGTCTTCCAGAGGCCGCGTCACCCCTACACCTGGGCCCTCTTGTCCAGCCGCCCGCGGCTCGACCGTGACCCGCAGCGGCGGCCCCTGCCTTCCATTCCGGGAGCGCCGCCCAACCTTATCGAACTCGGCGAGGAGTGCCCCTTCGTGCCACGCTGTCCCAAGGCCCTCACCCGCTGTCGCCGAGAGCCCGCGCCGCCTCTTGCCCCACTGGCCCCGCATCACAACGCGGCCTGCTACAACCCCGTGCGCCACGAGAACAGCGAGCCATAGGTGGCTCGCCGTAAACATGCCGGGGGCTAGGCTATGAACGGGGCGGCATCGATGCAACAGAAAGTAGCGGCCCGAGACGTCTCCTCCGTTTATGGGGGCGCCCCTCGCGGGCACCCGCCGGCGCGGCGGGCAGGGGCGAGCCCTGCCCCTACGTCGGGCCAGACGATATCGTAGTCACAGCCTCGCCAGGTCGTGCACCAGCAGCTCCAGGGCCAGATCCTCGGTATGGCGCCCCCGCTTCACCGCCACGTCCGCCTCCAGCAGGCGCCGGTAGGCCGTCTTCAATCGCGCCAGCGAGTAACGGTCGGCTTGGTCCAGCACCCGATGGAGCACGAACTCGGACCCGATGCCCAGCCGCTGGCCGATCTCCTGCGCGGTTAGGCCGCGCATGCTCAGCTCTTTGGCCTGGATGATGAGCCGGTATTGGCGCACGACCATGGCCAGCAAATAGCCGCTATCGGTGCCGGCCGTCACCTGCTGGCGCAGCAGTCGTAGCGCCACCGGCGTTCGTCTCTCGACGACCGCGTCCACCATGGCGAAGATATTTACCTGGCGCACCTGGTCCACCAGCGCTTTCACGTCGGCGCCCTCGATGCGACGGCCCTGAGCGTAGGCGGCCAGCTTATCCAGCTCGCCGGCCAGAACCCACAGGTTGTTGCCCACCAGGTCGGCCAGAAGGCGAGCGGCCGCCGGCGAGATGTCCACCCCCAACCGTTGTGACCGCTCCAGGACCCATTGGAGGACGGCCCCCGGCCGCAGCTCACGGAACTCCCTGACCTCGGCGTGCGGCCGCAACGCCTGGAGGAGCGGATTCTCCGGCGAAACTTCATCGTCCAAGAGCACGAGGGTGGTACTGGCAGGTAAGCGCTGGGCGTAACCCGCCAGGCCAAGCCAGTGCTCCGCCTCGGGGCCCGGCCCCCGCGGCGCGCGGCCTCCCCGTCGCGGCCGATCCGGCATCTCGAACCGCTTCAGGAGCCCCTCAACCATCACCAGACGATGGCTGGACAGGAAGGGGATGGTGTCGCAGATGGCCGTCAGTTGCTCCAGCGAAACGTCGCGGCCGTCCAGCACATCCGTATTGCTGGACAGCATGCCGTCGCTATCGAGCGAGGCCTTGATCCGGCCCAGCTCCTCCCGTCGGGAAAAGTCATCGCGTCCATATAGCACGTAGAGCATGCCGCTGCGAGCATATACCAGGCGGCGGGCGAGCCTCAATGGGAAAAAGATCCTGAAAAATCGGGCCGCGAGCAACCTCCCAGCTGTTAACATAAGCAGTCCCCCATGCGTCTTATTACATGGCGAGATATAGTAATACGGGAGGCACAAAGGGATGGGAGGAGTGGGCGTGGATCATCGGAGTAACCACGAGGAACCCGTGGACGATCAGGACCTCACGGATCAGATGCTCCAATGGGCCCGCGAACGCATGGCCACCGAGCGGGCCGCTCCCGCCCCTACCCCTACCGGCGAGGTGGTAGCGTCGGCCGACCCGGCTCCTCGCGGCCGACCCCGCGTCATCGTCGTAGCCGCCCACGAAGGGATGGCGGACTGGGGCGAAGCTCACCTTTTCGAGGACGCCCAGTCGGCCGCCTCCTTCGTCGCCAGCCTCGTAGAAGGCGGGGTCGACCAGGAACGCATTGCCGTGTACAACGGCCGGCCGATGGCCGTTGCCGTGACTTACCGCCCGGTGGTTGAGATCAGAAAGGAAGAAGAGGAAGTGACCAGCTAGCACCCCCGTGCCCGCATTCTCGCCGAAGGTTGCTCGCAGGCCAGGTTTACGCCTGGCCTGTGCTTTCCCGGCGATGGTGGGCTTAGGGCTGACTCGGGGGCAGCGCGCCGAGGGCCAGGATAGCCTGGAGATTGTCCAGCGTCGCCAGACTATTGAGCTCGGGGTGCCCAGCTATGTAGCGCAGCCAGCCCTGGGTCTCCGGATCCAGCCAGTAGGCCGCCTGCACCGGCACGACGGAGCAGGTGGCCATCGCCTCAGCGGTCGGTGTGTCGTCGCCGCCGCTCCACACCGCCAGCGACCATTTGCCCGCCGCCGGACACCCCACCATCCGTCCCGGAGCAGGTGTCGGTGTCGGCGACCGTGTGGGCGATGGAGTTGGTGTGGGCGTGCGCGTCGGCGTGGGCGACGGCGTTGGCGTCACGGTAGGCGTGCTGGTCGGCGTGGGCGAAACCGCCAGCGAATCGTCGTAGTCGCCAAAGTCCACGGTCCAGTACCAGCCGTACGTCGACTGAAGATTGACGGCCTTGCCCACGCCGGCAACCACAAAGCCGTCCGTGAGCATGACCTCGTTGTGCCAATACGAGTTGCGCCAGGCCTCGAAGGCGCCCTCCGGCGTAGAGCTGCCAACTCGGATGATCTCCCCCCGCATACTGCCCCCAGAATAGCCGAAGGCCGCGATGCGCTCCGGCGGGTTGCGGCCGAGGGAGTCGGTGTGGTTCATGTAGCTGTGCGCATCCATGTCCTCGCTCATCCAGCGGGCGGCAGCGGTGAGCGTGGGCGACACGCCCAGCGACGAGAGGCCGTTCTGCGCCCGGTAGTCGTTGATCAAGCCGAGGAGCGTGGCCTCTTCGTCGGTCAGAGGGGGGCTCTGCCCCCGGACCTGCGGGTGGCCCAGCGCGAGGGGCAACAGCAGCGCCCCGAGTGCCAGCGCCGCCACGATGGCGAAGCGGAATGCCAGCTTCCGGCGAGGAGTCATCGTAGGCATGGCGTAATCGCGGCCAGCGTAGCGCGTTTCGGCCCGCTGGTTCAAGCGAAGTGAAGGGCGTGAGTAGGGGCTCAGGGCAGCGTCGGCGTCTTCGCGCCGTCTGCCGTCTCCGTTCGTACCCTTATTCGACGTTGCGGAACTCGACCGGCCTGCCCGCGGCGATGCCGTTCGCCGCGGCGAACCCGCCGTTGACCTCCAGCACGTACTGAGACGGCTGTTCGACCTGGCGCAGAGTGTCGGTCTGGGGCTCCGCGTTCTCGACCACGCCCACGACCCGGTGGTCCGCGGAGATGAAGATCATGTCCAGCGGGATCAGCGTGTTCCTCATCCAGAACCTCTGTATGGTCTCGTTTTCGTACAGAAACAGCATGCCGGCGTCGGCGTCCAGTTGTTCGCGGAACATGAGCCCGCGACCGCGCTCCTGAGCCGTGCGCGCCAACTCCACCCGGACGCTCACCTCCGGCCGGCCTTCGGGCCGGAGCACCACGAGCGGCGCGCCGTCCTCTCCATCACCACAGCCCGCCCCCAAGACAGCGGCCAGCAACACCAAGACCAGAACGCTAATCAGCATACGCATTGGCCTGGCCCTTCTTAGACAAGCCGGATAATGAACTGGCGGGAGTGCATGGGAGTCGAACCCACCCAGGACGGGACCACCGCCCCGCATCGGTTTTGAAGACCGAGAGGCCCACCGGGACCCTTCCACTCCCGCAGATTGCGGATGCTATTCTACAGGAAAGCGGCTGCTGATGTAGCGCTCGGCGGCGATGGCGGCCGTCGCCCCATCGCCGGCGGCGGTTATCACCTGGCGGGCCGAGTGCGCACGGGCGTCACCGGCGGCGAACAGCCCCGGCGCCTCCGTCTCCATCCACTCGTTCACCAGGATATGACCGCCTTCGTCCGTCTTCACCAGACTACGCAAGTACGCCGTGTTGGGGAAGTGGCCAACAAACACGAACACGCCCGACACCGCCAGCATCCGCTCTTTCCCGCTGGGCAAATGGCGCAACCGGACGCCGACCACCTGCTCCTCGCCCACGACCTCTATCACCACCGTGTTCCAGACGAACTCGAACTTGGGGTCGGCGAAGGCCCGCTCCTGGAGGATGCGGCCGGCTCGCAGCTCATTGCGACGGTGGATCAGATAGACCTTGGCCACGTGCCGGGCGGCGGACATCCCTTCATCCAGAGCTGCGTCGCCGCCGCCTACCACCGCCACCTCCTGACCGGCGAAGAACGGAGCGTCGCAGGTGGCGCAGTAAGAGACGCCGCGGCCGGTGAGGCGCTCCTCGCCGGGCACCCCCAGGCGGTTGTAGTCGGCGCCGCTGGTGGTGATCACCGCTTTGGCCTGATAGTTACCGTCATTGGTCTTGACCCGCCAGAGGGCATCGACCTGCTCCAGGCCTAGCACGTCCTTGCTGTGCGTCACCAGCCCGCAACTCTCTGCCTGACGGAGCATGGTCTGGACCAGGTCGAAGCCGGCGATGGCCTGCACGCCGGGGTAGTTCTCCACGCGCTCGGTGAGCGATATCTGCCCGCCGATGACGCCCTTCTCCAGCAGCAGCGTCCGCCGGCGCGCGCGGGCCGCGTACAGGCCGGTCGCCAAGCCAGCTGGCCCTCCTCCCACGATAGCGATCTCGTAATCGTTCTCCACTTGGACCTTTCCGGGACCCATGACAAAGGGCCACCCACACCTGTTGGGCAGCCCTCTATTGGCCGTACCCCGTTGCGCTCGCCTCGCTACGAGGCCAGCGCCTGGTCGATGACCCGCTTCAGGTCGCTCTTCGGCCGGAAGCCGATGATCTGACCCACCGGCTTCCCGCCCTTAAACACGATCAAGGTGGGGATGCTGCGGATGCCATAGCTGGCAGCGGTGTTGAAGGCCTCGTCGGTGTTGACCTTGACGAACTTCACTTTGGGGCCGTACTCGTCGGCCAGTTCCTCAACGATGGGCGCTACCATACGACAGGGTCCGCACCAGGGGGCCCAGAAATCGACGAGCACCGGCGTCTCCGCCTTCAAGACCTCGCCCTCGAACTGGGCGTCAGTGACTTCTTTCGGCTTAGTCATAGTCATTCCTTTCCACCTCCACGTGTCTTGACTTCGCCCTCTTCCTGATGTTATCATACCCCCTAGGGGTATGTCAAACAATGCTAGAAAGCATGTCGACCGAAAGCCTCATCACCCGCCTCCGCCGCATCGAAGGGCAGGTGCGCGGCCTCCAGCGTATGCTCGAATCGGGCCGCGAATGCGAGGACGTGCTGACCCAGGTCATGGCTGTGCGCAGCGGCATCGATCAGGTAGGGCTGCTGCTCATGGACCGCCACATCGACACCTGCCTGCTGGGCAGCAAGGACGCTGAGGCCGGCCTGCGCAACCTGCAGCGGGCCCTGCGTATGTGGCTACGCTTCGGCATTCCCTCCAGCCCGGACGAAGAAGCATCGCTGCCTCGCGACTAGGCGCCCGCGGCCTTGGGCGCCGGCTCGCGGGCGTCGGCCTGCTCCCCGCCCACCGTCGGACGGAGAGCCTCCAGCACGCCCGATAGGGCCGCCTCGCGGGCCACCCGCAGGGAGCTCTTGATGGCCAACGCGTCGCTGCGACCGTGAGCCACGAACACGAGCCCGTTCACCCCCAGCAATGGCCCGGCGCCGTACTCCCGATAGTCCGTCCGCTTCTGAAGGCCGCGGAAGGCGCCCCGCAGAGCGAGGCCCGGCAGCCAGTAGACCGGGTTGCCCTTGATCGCCCCTTCGATCTGGCCGCGGATGAAGTTGGCGATGCCCTCCATCGTCTTGACCACGACATTGCCGGTGAAACCGTCGGTGACGATGACGTCGGCGACGCCGGCCGGGATGTCCCTCCCCTCCACGTTGCCGATGAAGTTCAGGTGGCGGGCCTCCTTCAGTAGGGCATAGGCCTCCCGGGCCAGTTGGTTGCCCTTGGTCTCCTCCTCACCGATGCTCAACAGGGCCACCCGCGGCCTCTCCACCTTCCACACCCGCTCCATGTAGACGCTGCCCATCTCGGCGAACTGGAGCAGGTACTTGGGCTTGCAGTCGGCGTTGGCGCCTATGTCCAGCAACACGCTGAGGCGGCCCGATAGGGGCAGGAGGGCCACCAGCGACGGCCGCTCGATGCCCCGCACGCGTCCCAGGTACATGATCGACGCCGCCAGCACCGCTCCCGTGTTCCCCGCCGAGACGAACGCGGCTGCCTCGCCCTGCTTCACCAGCCTGAGGCCCACCACGATGGACGAGTCTTTCTTGTGGCGGGCCGCCTGCGCCGGCTGCTCGTCCATGGCGATGACCTCGCTGGCCGGCACCAGCGTAATGCCCTCCGGTCGGGGCGCGCTCTGGGCCAGTTCCGCCTCGATCAGGGCGGGCGGCCCCACCAGGGCCACCCGTATCCCCAGCTCGCGGGCGGCCAGGACAGCGCCTCGCACGATCTCCTGGGGGGCGTGGTCGCCGCCCACAGCGTCCAGGGCGATGACCGGCTCGCTACTGGCCACGGAACTCCTCCTGCATGCGCCGGCGAAGATCGGCGTCCATGAGCACGTCGACCACCGTCATGGCCATGGCTTTGGCGGCGTCGAGCATGCCTTTCATGCCCTCTTCCGAGGCCGCTAACTCCCGGAACTGGGCCGTGTGAATGGCGACATCCGGCGGGGCGATGGCCACCGTGGGGTGGATAGCCGGCACTACGGCGCTGACGTTCCCCATGTCGGTGCTGCCCATGGAGTGGCTCTCCTCTGACTCGCTGACCCGGCGGCCCAGGGCCTCCAGGTTGCGGGCGAAGGTCTCGGCCAGGGCGTGGTTGCTGCGCACCGCCCGATATCGCGTCTCCTCACCCCAGCGGTACTCCATGCGAGCCCCGGTTGCCTCGGCTCCTGCCTGGAAGCAGGCCAACACGCGCGGCCTCAGTTGGTCCAGATACTCGTCGTCCTCCGCTCGCACCAGGAACGAGGCCGCAGTGTGTTCAGGAACCACGTTTGTCGCCTGGCCGCCATCGGTGATAATTCCATGGATGCGGGCCGAGGAGCGGATGTGCTGGCGGAGAGCGCTGACGCTGTTATAGGCGATGACCATCGCGTCCAAGGCGTTGATCCCTGCCTCAGGGCGGGCGGCGGCGTGAGCCGCCTTGCCGAAATACTCCACTGTGAGCTCGATCAGCGCCAGGCCGTGGCTGATGGAGGAGTCACGGCTGCCGGGATGGGTGAGCATGGCAGCGTCCAGGCCATCGAAGGCGCCGCGAGCGGCCATGAGCACCTTTCCCCCCGCGGCCTCTTCCGCCGGCGTTCCGATAACGAGCACCGTTCCGCCCGTTTCCGGCAGTACAGCCCTGGCGGCGACGCCCGCCCCCACTGAGGCCATGGCGATGAGATTGTGCCCGCAGGCGTGCCCGATGCCGGGCAGGGCATCGTATTCGGCCAGGAGCGCTACCCGCGGCGCGCCCTCGCCGCTGCTGGCCCGGAAGGCCGTCTCCAGACGGCAGATACCCCGCTCCACAGCAAAGCCCTTGCCCTCCAGGTACTCGGTGAGCCAACGGGAGGCTTTCGTCTCGCGGAAGGCGATTTCCGGGCTGGCGTGGATCTTGAGACTGAGATCGATGAGCTCACGGCGAAGGGCCTCCACCTGCTCGACGACCTCGTTCTTCAGCGCATCGACATCACGCATCTCAGGGGGTCCTCTTGCAGAACACGGCTCGAATGGGGGTCGATTCATTGTATTCGCGCCCGCCGAGGCCGGTCAAGGAACGAGATACACCAACGCCGCCCAAAGGCCGCGGCATGAATCGTAAACGGCATCCCACCTCTCCCCCGGCTCGCCCGGCTTGGACTATACTGGAGTGCGAACTTCCATGCGCGGTCTTGGGCTGGCTGTCGCCGTTTTCGTGCTCCTGGCCCTGGTAGGGGCCGTCGTCCCCGCCTGCGGTGGCGAAGAGGCCGCACCCGCTACCACGCCCACTGACGCCGAGCTTCACCAGCTCCTGGCGGAACTCCCTGCCCAAGCCGCGCTGGCCCTGGCCTTCCCCGACGTCACCTTCCAGCCCCTCCTGCCTAGCGAGCCCAACCTCACCTTCCTCATGCCGGCGCACCCAGAAGCGCGCCTCCAGGTCCTGGGCCGCCTGGCGGGCCATCTCAGCGGACCGGACCGGCCGGAGGTGGCGGTGTTCCTCTACCTGAGAGAAGACGCCGGCGACCAGGAACGAGAGCCCGCCCTGGGCCTGGAGGAAGGCCTGTACATGATCCTGCTGGGCATCGGCCACGACCAGCCCGCCCTCGGCGGCATCACCATGTTCGACGCATCGGCCGGCGAGTTCCTGGAGCTGGCCACGGCCCAGGAGGAGGGCCGTCACCCGTACCGCCAGGGGGTGGACGGCACAACGGCCACCGGCGCCATCGATCCCGCCGTCGCGTCCGACGTCGACAACGACGGCGTCGACGAGCTGATCCTGCTGCACTCCAGTGCGAGCCAGGGCGTCAGGTCCGCCGAGTATCTGACCTACGATTGGACCGGACCGGGTCTGCGCTGGCGTCGCATGACGACCGCCGGCCCCAGCACGGCGGTGCTGGACTATCTGGCGGTAGTGCAGGCCGCGGACGGCACCGCCGAGGACTGGGACGGGACGCCGCGCCTACTGGCCTGGGAGTGGCTGAGCGTCAGTCCGCCCTCACCCGTCTCGGCCGACCTGGTGGCCCAACTGGCCGCCGGCGACAGCCCCGACGCCGAGGCCACCGCCCGACGCAAGCTGGAGGCCACCCGCGACCTGCTGGAAACTGCCTACGGCCTGCTCTCAGCCGACTGGCAGCAGCGGCAGCCCTGGACGGACTTCGTTTACGGCTTTCGCAACGCCACCGGCGTGCGGATCGAGCAGATGCTGCCGCCCCGACAGGAGGCAGAGCGCACGGTGGTGGAGATCGTGATTATCGCCACCAGTCGTGAGGGCTCCGTCTCCGTCGACCGGCGGTTCCGGGTAGTCTATACGGTGGTGAAGGAAGCGACCGGCTGGCGCCTGGACAGCGTCGGCGCCCACGAGGAGAGCCTCACCGGCTGAGGCGCTGCCCCTTTCCTGGCTCCCTTGACACTACTCAGACCCCTGGGCTACCATCAAGACACAACCGAATAAGAATCTGGATACGCTCTTATCCAGAGTGGTGGAGGGAACGGCCCAAAGAAGCCCGGCAACCGGTCCGTCTTGGTGGATACGGTGCCAACTCCGACCCCGGTCTCTCGGGGAGAGATGAGAGCGGCTGGCGTCGTCAAAACTTCTCACCACGAGAAGTTTTTTGCTAATCTGGATGCGGAAGCTGCCTTGGACGATATAAGACCCATCGAGTGGCTCGACGGCAAGATCCGCCTGCTGGATCAGACCCGCCTCCCCCACGAGGAAGTCTATCTGACTCTGGATGACTACCAGCAGCTGGCCGCCGCGATCAGCGAGCTGCAGGTGCGAGGCGCACCGCTCATCGGCATCGCCGCCGCCTACGGCCTGGCCCTGGCGGGCGAGACCGCAGCGGCCACGGACCGCGAGGGCTTCTTGGCCGAGGTTCGAGCCGCCGCAGAAGTGCTGGCGGCCACCCGGCCCACCGCGGTCAATCTCTCTTGGGCCCTGGGCCGGCTCCTATCGGCCGCCGAGCAGGCGCCCGACGTCGCCGCCGCCCGCCACGCACTGGTCACAGAGGCGCTGCGCATCCACCAGGAGGACGCCGGCGCCCAGGAGCAGCTCTCCCGACACGGCGCTCCGCTCCTGCCCACCGGCGGCGCCGTCCTCACCATCTGCAACACCGGCGCGCTGGCCACCGGCGGCCGCGGCACCGCGCTGGGCGTGATCCGCGCCGCCTGGGAGGAAGGCCGGCTATCCCGCGTCTACGTCTGCGAGACGCGCCCCCTGCTTCAGGGCGCCCGCCTCACCGCCTGGGAGCTTCGGCGCCTGGAAATCCCTCACACCCTGATCGTCGATAGCGCCGCCGGGACGCTGCTGCGGCGCGGCGGTGTCGGCTGCGTCATCGTCGGCGCCGACCGCATCGCGGCCAACGGTGACGTCGCCAACAAGATCGGCACCTACCCCCTCGCCGTCCTGGCCCGCGAGCACGAGGTGCCCTTCTACGTGGCGGCCCCCACCAGCAGCATCGACTTGAGCGTCCCAAGCGGCGACGAGATCCCCATCGAGGAGCGCCCCCCGGCAGAAGTGACCTCGTTCGCCGGCGTGGCCACGGCGCCCGAGGGGACAGCCGCCCTCAACCCCGCCTTCGATGTCACACCTCATGAGTACATTGCCGCCATCATCACCGAGCGCGGCCTCGCCCGCGATCCCTACGGCGAATCCCTCTCGGCCCTCCGTGGGGTGGCCGCCCGATGAGCCGGGCGCGGGTTGCCGTCATCGGCGGCAGCGGCTTCTACGCCCTGGAGGACCTGACCGACGTGGAGGAGGTGCGCCCGGACACGCCTTTCGGCCCGCCCAGCGATGCGATCGTCATCGGCACGCTGAAGGACACGCGGGTCGCGTTCCTCCCCCGCCACGGCCGCGGCCACCGCATCCTGCCCTCGGAGCTGCCGTCGCGGGCCAACATCTACGCCCTCAAGACGCTCGGCGTGGAGTTCGTCATCGGCGTCAGTGCTGTGGGCAGTCTGCGCCAGGAGCTCGCGCCCCTGGACCTGACGGTGCCCGATCAGCTCATCGACCGCACAACCGGCCGGCCCGGGACCTTTTTCGGCGATGGACTGGTCGCCCACGTCGCCTTCGCCGAGCCCTTCTGCCCCGAGCTGCGCCGCGCCCTCTACGAAGCGTCAAGCGACGCTGGGGCCACTGTCCATGACGGCGGCGCGCTGGTGGTAATAGAGGGCCCGGCCTTCTCCACCCAAGCCGAGTCGGCGCTCTACCGCGCCTGGGGGGCCAGCCTCATCGGCATGACGGCCCTTCCCGAGGCCAAGCTGGCCCGCGAGGCGGAGATGTGCTACGCCGTCCTCGCCTGCACCACCGACTACGACTGCTGGCACGAGAGCTACGGCTCGGTGACGGCGGAGATGATCGTCCGCAACCTGAAGGAGTCGTTGGCGGTGGCCCGCCGGGCGGTGAGCCTCGCCCTCGACCGCCTGCCCGCGCATCGCGATTGCCCCTGCGCCAGCGCCCTGCGCGACGCCCTGGTCACGCCCTGGCGCCTGGTGCCGGAGAGCACAAAGCAGAAGCTGGCCCCCATCATCGGCAAGTACCTGGAGCCGCCTGAATGATCAAGGATCGGGCGAAGGCTGGCGAACAGGCCCCAGGCGGCAAGGTCCGCTATCGCGTGGAGCCCCTGGCCGACCCACAGGCGATCCGCCCCATCCTGGAGCGGCAGCCGGCCCACGCTGCCTATGCCCTGGCCCACCTAGAGCCACGCCTCTTCCCCCGCAGCTACTGGTGGCGCGCCGTCGGCCTGCCCGCCGGCGGCGAGGCGCTGGTAATGCACGCCCGCACCGGCCTCGGCCCGTCGCTGGTGGCCCTGGGCGAGGCGCAGGCCCTGGAGGCCATCCTCCGGCTACACCCGGGGCCCCTTTACACCTTCGCCACTTTCCAGGTCGAACACGGGGCCGTGGCGCAGCGCCACTTCAGCCTTTCGCGGCGGGGAGTCTCTTTGCGCATGTCGCTCTCCCGCGAGTCCTTCCGGCCCGTGGACGGGACGGCCCGCCGCCTGCGCGGCCGCGACCTGGCCGACGTGAACGCGCTCCAGAGCAGCGAGGGCTTCGGCTTCCATTCCGCCGCCGCCCTCGACGACGGTGTGTACTACGGCGTTTACGAGTCCGACCGGCTGGTAGCCATGGCCGGCACTCACGTGGTAGCGCCGGAGGTTGGCGTGGCCATCGTTGGGAACGTCATGACTCACCGTCGCTATCGTCGCCGCGGCTACGGCGCCGACGCCACCAGCGCCGTCACCGCCGCCCTGCTGGACACGTGTCCCTTTGTTCTCCTGACGGTCGAAGAAACGAACGAATCCGCCCTGCGCATCTACAGCCGGCTGGGCTACCGAGTGGAGTGCAGCCTCATCGAGTCCGGGGCGCGACGGAAGGACGCCTTTGGCCTGGCGTCACTGCTGCGCCGCTGGCGGGCGAGAGGTCGCGACGGCACGGGGCGAGAAGTGGTGGTGCGGTGATGCCCCATTCCCAGCCTGCCTACCGAACAATCGACGAAGGGGCGGCGAAGGAGATCAGACGCCTGCATGAGCGCTACCCGAAACTAGGCCACCACGGGCTAGCTGAAGCCCTCCGCGAGGCCGGCGCTCACGTCGATCCCGCGGAGCTAAGGCGCTTCCTGAAGGAGAAGGGCCTCCAGGCCGAGCGGGACTGGCGCCCCTGGCGTTGGCGGGGCCTTCCTTCCTGGATGGGGGGGCCGCCAAGAGGATGAAGGAGGGGTAATGGTCAAGCCCGCCATCGAATACGACGTCAAGGACCTGAGCCTCGCGCCCGAAGGCGTTCTCCGCATCCAGTGGGCCGCCCGCGAGATGCCGGTCATCGACCTCATCCGCCAGCGCTTTCGCCGGGAGCGGCCGCTGGCCGGCGTCCGCGTCTCCGGCTGCCTGCACATCACCACTGAGACCGCCAACCTGGCCCTGGCCCTGGCCGACGGCGGCGCCCAGGTCGCCCTCTGCGCCAGCAACCCCCTCTCTACGCAGGACGAGGCCGCGGCGGCTCTTGTTGGCGAGTACGGCATTCCGGTCTTCGCCGTCCGCGGCGTGGACACCCAGACCTACTATCGCCACATCCATGCCGCGCTGGCCCAGCGCCCTCAGATCACGCTCGACGACGGCGCCGACCTGGTGAGCACGCTGCACAAGGAACTGCGCCACCTCCTGCCCGATGTCCTCGCCGGCACCGAAGAGACGACCACCGGCGTCGTCCGCCTGCGCAGCATGGCCCGCCAGGGCGCGCTGACCTACCCCATCATCGCCGTCAACGAGGCGGACACCAAGCACTTATTCGATAATCGTTATGGCACCGGCCAGAGCACGATCGACGGCATCACTCGCGCCACCAACGTCCTCTGGGCTGGCAAGACGCTGGTGGTGGCCGGCTACGGATGGTGCGGCCGCGGCGTCGCCATGCGGGCCCGCGGCCTCGGCGCGCAGGTGGTGGTCACCGAGGTGCAGCCGGTGCCGGCTTTGGAGGCGGCGATGGACGGCTTCCACGTCCTGCCCATGGCCGAGGCCGCCCGCCTGGGCGACATCTTCGTCACTGTCACCGGCGACATCAACGTCATCGACAGGGCACACTTCCAGGTCATGAAGGACGGCGCCATCCTCGCCAACTCCGGCCACTTCAACGTGGAGTTGAACATCGCTGCCCTGGAGAGCCTGGCCGAAGGCAAACGCCAGATCAGGCCCTCGGTGGAGGAGTACCGTTTGATGGACGGCCGGCGCCTCTTCCTTCTGGCGGAGGGCCGCCTGGTCAACCTGGCTGCCGCCGAGGGTCATCCCGCCAGCGTAATGGACATGAGCTTCGCCAACCAGGCCCTCTGCGTCGAATACATCGCCCGCCAGCCGGAGCGCCTGCCGGTGGCCGTCCACTCCGTCCCCGCCGACATCGACCAGGAGGTGGCCCGCCTGAAGCTGCACTCCATGAATATCGCCGTCGACGAGCTAACGGAAGAGCAGCACAAGTACCTGGAGAGCTGGGAAGAGGGAACGTGAGGAGAGAGCCATGAAAATGAACCTCATGAGCGCGCCGTCCATGCTGGTCACCTCGGAGTCGGTGACCGAGGGCCACCCGGACAAGCTCTGCGACCAAATCGCCGACGCTATCCTGGACGAAATCCTAACCCACGACCCGGCTGCCCACGTCGCCTGTGAGGTGACGGCCACCACCGGTCTGGTGGTCATCATCGGCGAGATCACCACCAAGCACCACGTGGACTACACCGGAATCGCCCGCCAGACCATTCGCCGCGTCGGCTACACCAGCCCCGAATACGGCTTCGATGCCGATAGCTGTGGCATCGTTACCTCCATCAAGGAGCAGTCCCGCGAGATCGCCAACGCCGTCGGCGAGGACCAGGGGGCAGGCGACCAGGGGATCATGTTCGGCTTCGCCTGCAACGAGACGCCGGAGCTCATGCCTCTGCCCATCGTCCTGGCCCACCGGCTCTGCCGCCGCCTGGCCCAGGTGCGCAAAGAGGGCATCCTGCCCTACCTGCGCCCCGACGGCAAGTCCCAGGTGACGGTGGAGTACTCCTTCGGGCTGCCCAAGCGGGTGAACACCGTGGTCATCGCCGCCCAGCACGACGAAGGCGTCCATGGCAAGACGCTTTGGGACGACGTGGAGCTACACGTTGTCCGTCCCGTCCTCGGCCCCTGGATGGAGGGCCTTACCGGCGATACCATCCACGTAAACACCAGCGGCAGCTTCGTGCTGGGCGGGCCGGCCGGCGACTCCGGCCTCTCCGGCCGCAAGAACATCGTCGACTGCTACGGCAGCGCCGCTCGCCACGGCGGCGGCTCCTTCTCCGGCAAGGACCCCAGCAAGGTAGATCGCTCGGCGACCTATGCCGCCCGCTACGTGGCCAAGAACGTCGTCGCCGCCGGCCTGGCCGATCGAGTGGAGATCGAGCTGTCGTACGCCATCGGCCACGCCGAGCCGCTGGGCATCTCGATCGAGACCTTCGGTACCCAGAAGGTCGACCACGAGCTCATCGATCGGCTGGTCAGGAAGCACTTCGACCTGCGGCCGGGGGCCATCATCCGCGGCCTGGACCTGCGCCGGCCCATCTACCTCGCCACCGCCGTCTACGGCCACTTCGGCCGCGACGACATCGACGCTCCCTGGGAGCGCACCGACAAAGCGGAGCTCCTGCGCCGAGAGGCGGGCCTGGCAGAGGCCGAAGGGGCCTTGCGCTAGCCATGTACGCCCTGGTGCTGGCCGGCGGTAAGGGCGAGCGGCTGCGGCCCCTCACCGAGGATCGTCCCAAGCCGATGATCCTCCTGGGCGGCAAGCCCATCCTCGAATACCATCTCACCTGGCTGCAGCAGAACGGCGTGACCCACGCCATCCTCCTCTGCGGCTACCGGGCAGACGTGATCCAGGACTACTTCGGCGACGGCCGCCGCTGGGGACTGAGCATCGACTATTCGGTGGAGGACAAGCCCCTGGGCCGCGGCGGCGCCTTCAAGTTGGCCTTTGGCCGCGTTCCCCGCCGCGAGGAGTTGGTCATCGGCACCAACGGAGACATCATCAGCAACCAGCCATTGGGCCTCATCCTGCGGGCCCATCGCTCTTCAAAGGCGGTCGCCACCGTCATGCTGGTCCCGCTGGTCAGCCCCTTCGGCATCGCGCAGGTGGCCCGCGACGGACGCATCCGCCGTTTCGAAGAGAAGCCGCGGCTGCCCTACTGGGTGAACGCCGGCCTCTACGTGCTCTCTCGCCCCTTCTTCGAACTCCTGCCGGATGTGGGCGACCACGAGGACACCGCCTTCCCCCTCCTGGCGGAGCGCGGCCGGCTCCGGTCCTATCGCAGCCGCGCCTACTGGCGGGCCATCGACACGATGAAGGACGTGACCGAAGCCACCAAGGAGCTCCCGGCCCTGGCGTTGGAGGGAACTCGGCGGTGAGCATTCCCATCAAGTTCGGCACCGACGGCTGGCGCGGCATCATCGCCGAAGACTTCACGTTCGCCAACGTGCGCGCCGTCGCCCAGAGCGTCGCCCTCTACCTGAAACAGGAGGGCCTGGCCGAGCGCGGGCTGGTGGTGGGCTACGACACCCGCTTCGCGTCCGAGGACTTCGCCGCCGCCGTGGCCGAGGTTATCGCCGCCAACGGCATCCACGTCTACCTGTGTGACCGACCGGCGCCGACGCCCGTGGTGGGCTACGCCATCCTCCACCGCAAGGCGGCAGGCTCGGTCGTCATCACCGCCAGCCACAACCCCGGCCAGTGGTCGGGGTTCAAGTTCCGGCCGCAGTACGCCGGCAGCGCCCCGCCCGAGGTGCTGGCCCAGATCGAGGCGCACATCCCAGAGATCGTTGCCTCTGGCAACACGCCGCGTCTGCCCCTGGGCGAGGCGAAGGCCCAGGGTCTGGTGGAGTTCTTCGACCCGCGGCCCGCCTATCGAGAGCAGATCGCCCGGCTGGCGGACCTCGAGTCGTTGCGGGCCGCCGGCCTGCGGGTGGTGGTCGACTCCATGCACGGGGCCGGCGCCGGCTATATCAGGGAGCAACTGTCCGGCGGGAAGACGCAGGTCTGGGAGATCCGCGCCGAGCGCAACCCTGTGTTCCCGGGGATGCACAACCCGGAGCCCATCGCGCGAAACCTGGCGCCGCTGGTCCAGGCGGTTCGACGCCACAAGGCCGACGTAGGCCTGGCCACCGACGGCGACGCCGACCGCCTGGGCGTTATCGACGAGCGAGGCCGGTTCCTCAACCAGCACCAGGTGTTCGCCCTGTTGGCCTACTATCTGCTGGAGGTGCGCGGCCAGCGGGGGGCGCTGGTCAAATCCCTCACCACGACCCGCATGATCCAGAGCCTGGGTAAGCTCTACGGCGTGCTCGTCTTCGAGACGGCGGTGGGCTTCAAGTTCCTCGGCCCGAAGATGACCGCCGAGGACGCCATCATTGCCGGCGAGGAGAGCGGCGGCTACGCCTTCCGCGGCCACCTGCCGGAGCGCGACGGCGTCCTCTCCGCCCTCTACTTCCTGGACCTGATGGCCCGCCGCGGGCGCCGCCCTTCGGAGCTGCTGGCCGAGCTCTACGAGAAGGTCGGCCCCCACTTCTACGACCGCATCGACATCCACCTGGCGCCGGAGCAGGCGCCGCTCCTGGGCGAACGCCTGGCGCGGGCGCGGCCCGACCACATCGCCGGCCTGGCCGTCACCGGCGCCGACACCACCGATGGTTTCCGCTTCGACCTGGAGGGCGATGGCTGGCTCCTGTTCCGCTTCTCGGGCACGGAGCCGCTCCTGCGCATCTACACGGAGGTGCAGGACGAGGCCCTGGTGGCGAAGGTGCTGCAGGCGGGGCGGGAACTGGCAGGGATCTAGCCGTGAGTAAGCGGCGATCTCCGTTCATGGTTCGACAGGCTCACCATGAGCGGGGGATAGGGTCCCAGGTTCTTGCTTCTGCGTCTAGCGCTTCGTGTACTGCGGCGCCTTGCGGGCCCGCTTCAGGCCGTACTTCTTGCGTTCCTTGACGCGGGGGTCGCGGGTCAAAAAGCCTGACTTGCGGAGGATGGGCTTGTAGGGGTTATCGCCGTTCGTGGCGATGGTCTCGCCAGCCGCCACCAGCGCCCGCGCGATGCCGTGGCCAATGGCGTCAGCCCAGCCGCTGACGCCGCCGCCGGCCACCTTCACCTGCACGTTGAACTTGTCCAGCGTCTCGGTCAGGAGCAGCGGCTGGCGCACCGCCGTCTGGTGCACCGGGCGAGTGAACACCTCCTGGAAGGGCCGCCCGTTGACGTCGATCGTGCCCGTGCCCGGGTAGAGGCGCACGCGGGCCACCGCCGTCTTGCGCCGGCCGGTGCCGTAAAAGTAGTGCTGCTCTAAAGACCGTTCCTCGACCACTTCTCACATCCTTCTATGCAGGGGGCCCCTGAGGCAGGCCTTCCTCCGCCGCCGCTTCATTCTGTGAGCCCTTGACCTGGGCCTCGTGGGGGTGCTCCGGGCCGGCGTACACCTTCAGATTCTTGAAGAGCTTCCGCCCCAGACGGTTGTGGGGCAGCATGCCTCGCACCGCCATCTCCACCACCCGCGCCGGCCGTCTGGCCATCAGGTCGCCCAACGTCACGCTCTTCAGTCCGCCGTGGTAGCCCGAATGGTGATAGTAGACCTTCTCTCGCAGTTTCCTACCGGTAACCCGCACGCGGGCCGCGTTCACCACGATCACGTAGTCGCCCATCTCCAGGTGAGGCGTGAAGGTGGGCTTGTGCTTGCCCCGTAGCAGCCGGGCAACGCGGGTCGCCAGCCGCCCCAGCGTCTGGTCGGCGGCATCCAGCACCAGCCACTGGCGAGTGATGTCGGCGGCCTTCAGGCTATAGGTCCGGGGCCTCTTCAGTGTTGCCAAAATCCACATCCTCGTATCTGACGGCCATCAGGCAGAGACCGGCCGCCGGAGCAGCGAAGGACGCCGCGCCCGGCCGGCCCGACGCCAGCAACCGCCGGAAACCTTCGACGGTCTCCTTGCCCTGGCCGACGCGCACCAGCGCTCCCATAGTCCGCCGCACCTGCTGAGGCAGGAAGGCGTCCCCTTCGATATCGAACACCACCCAGCAGCGACGCCGCCGCACCTCGGCCCAGTGCACCGTCCGAACGGTGCTGCGGCCGGCCGCGGGCGCCGCCAAGGCCGCGAAGTCTTGCCGCCCCACCAGGTGTTGAGCAGCCTCTCGCATCGCCTCCACGTCCAGGGGCTCCGGCACGTGCCAGCACTGGCTCCGGAACAGAGGCCGTCGCGACCGGCCGTTGTAGACTCGATAGCGATACCAGCGGCGGCGGGCGTGGCGACGCACATCGAAGCTCAGGGCCACTTCCTGCGCCGCCCGAACGACGATGTCCTGGGGCAGGTAGCTGTTCAGTGCCCGCTGGAACACTCCCGGCTCGTAGGGAACGGTGGTGAGGAAGGCGGCCACTTGGCCCTTGGCGTGGACACCGGCATCGGTGCGCCCCGCCAGGGTCACCCGAATCGCCTTGCGCGTCAGCTTCCGCAATGCCTTCTCCAGCTCCCCTTGAATGGTGCGGGCGTTCTTCTGATATTGGGAGCCCGCATAGGCCGTACCTTCGTATTCTATCTCCAGGGCGATCCGCCGCGGGGGCGTTCCATCGCCCGTCTCTTCAACAGCCACGGGTAGACGGCAGCCTACTCCTCTTCCCTGCCCACCAGTTCGAGCTGGGCCATGCGCGCAGCATCACCGCGCCGCGGTCCCAGCTTTACGATGCGCGTATAACCACCGGCGCGGTCGGCGAAGCGGGGCCCCAGGTCGTCGAATAGCTTCTTCACCGTCTCCCTATCAGTGACGATGCGCAGGGCTTGGCGGCGGGCGTGCAGGCTGCCCTTCTTGCCCCAGGTGATCATCCTCTCGGCGATGCCGCGTACCTCACGAGCCTTGGCCTCGGTGGTCACGATCTTCTCGTGGCGTAGAAGGTCCATCACCTGATTGCGCAGCATCGCCATGCGATGGTCTGTCGGCCGGCTGAGCTTATGTCCCGCGATCCCGTGCGCCATGACGGTCTAGCCTTCCTCCCCTTCTTCGCCCACCTCTTTCTTGAGGGCCAGAAGTTTGCGCTGCCACTCCGGAATCTCTTCTTCCTCGCCCTCTGCGGCCGCCGGCGGCTCTTCCGCCTTAGCCCGCTTGCGTTCCCGCTTGGGCGGAGAGGCGACTGCCCCTTCCGGTTTGGCGGGCGCCGCGATCTCCTCCACCTTCACCTGTTCCGCGGCCGCCTCTTCCGGCGCTACGGCCGGCTCTTCCGCCACTGCCGGCGCCGTCGGGACTGCTTCCTCTTCAGGCGGCGCCTCCGGTATGCCGGCCGCCACCGAGGGCATCTCCTCCTCTTCGATGACGGACAGCGCCTCGGCCACCTCCTCCTTCAGCGCTTCGAGGGAGAGGAAGCCCAGCTCGATAAGACGATCCCGCAGCTCATCGTAGGACTTGCGGCCGAAGTTGCGCAGCGCCAGCAGTTCGTCCTCGCTCTTCTCCAGCACCTGCCCCACCGTCATCAGGCCGCTGCGCTTCAAGCAGTTGTAAGCCCGCACGGAAAGCTGTAGGTCCTCGATTTGCGTATTGTAGCGGCTGGGCGTCAGGACCGTGCCTGCCCCCAGACCGCGCTCCACGACCGGCGGCGACGGCTTCCCGAGCTGGCTAAAGAGGGTGAGCTGGTCCAGGAGGATTTCGGCGCTCTGGCTGATGGCCTCCACGGCACTCACAGTGCCGTCGGTCCAGACCTCCAGAACAAGACGGTCGTAGTTGCTGGCCTGGCCCACGCGGGTGTGCTCGATCTTGTAGTTGACCTTGTGCACAGGGGTAAAGATGGCGTCCACGGGGATCACCCCGATAGGCAGGCCATCGGACTGGCCGGCAGGGACGTAGCCGCGCCCCTGTTCGACGTTGAGCTCCACCCGCAGCTCGGCGTCAGTGGAGTCCAGAGTCGCCAGGTGGAGGTTAGGGTTGATGATCTCATAGTCGGGCGGCGCCTGGATGTCGGCGGCGGTGATACCGCCCTCGCGACCGGTCACCTCCAGGAAGAGCTTGCCGGGACGGTCGGAGAGGGCGCGCAGGCGCAGCTCCTTGACGTTGAGGATGAACTCGATGGTGTCTTCCTTCATGTGGGGGATGGTGGAGAATTCGTGCTGCACCCCGTCGATGCGGACAGACACCACGGCCGCGCCGGGCAGGGAACTAAGGAGGACCCGTCGGAGGGCGTTGCCCACGGTAATCCCGAAGCCGGGCTCCAGGGGTTCGGCCACTATGCGGGCGTAGTCGTTATCGCTCTCCACAATCTCAATCTGTGGAACGGCTAGCTGGGTCACAGAGACCCACCTCCTCGCTTCCGCTTCAGATGCCTGTTATCGGGAATAGAACTCAACAATGGTGGCCGGGTCGAACTTGGCGCCCAACTCTTCCGTCACGGGCGCCGTCAGCACCCGTCCCGTCATCTCGGCGTCCATGGTCAGCCAGGAAGGGAGTGTTCGCCCCTTAACCTGCTCCTGAGCCACGGCGTAGAACTCGCTCCCGGCTCCGCGCGCCGTCCAGGCTATGACATCGTTCAGCTTGACGACGTGCGAGGGGACATCCGCCTTGCGCCCGTTGAGGCTGATGTGACCGTGGCGCACCAACTGCCGGGCCTGCGCTCGCGAATCGGCGAAGCCCAGCCGGTAGACGACGTTGTCCAAACGCAGCTCCAGGATGCGCAACAGGTTGTCGCCGGTGATGCCCGTCCTTCGCACCGCCTGCTCATAGTAGCGACGGAACTGTCGCTCCAGGATGCCGTAGCTGGCCCGCGCCTTCTGCTTCTCCCGAAGCTGAAGGCCGCGGTCAGACACCTTGCGACGGCGCATGGAGCGCTGGCCAGGCGCGAAGGGCCGCCGCTCGAAGGGGCAGCGAGGCGTATAGCACTTCTCTCCCTTAAGGAACAGCTTCTCGCCGTGGCGCCGACAGATTCGGCAGACGGCTCCTCGATATCGTGCCACTAAGCAGTCCTCCCCTTGGCCGGCGCTAGACCCGACGCCGCTTGGGCGGCCGACAGCCGTTGTGAGGGATGGGCGTCACGTCGCGGATGCTGGTCACCTGAAGGCCCGCCCCCTGCAGGGAGCGAATGGCCGCCTCGCGACCGCTGCCCGGTCCTCTCACGAGCACCTCCACTTGGCGCAGGCCATTCTCCATGGCCCGCCGGGCGGCGTTGTCCGCCGCCACCTGGGCGGCGTAGGGCGTGCTCTTGCGCGAGCCCTTGAAGCCGGCAGTCCCGGCGCTGGCCCAGGAGATAACGTTGCCGTTTAGATCTGTCAGGGTAATCACGGTATTGTTGAAGGAAGACTGGACGTAAGCGCGGCCCACCGGGATGTTCTTGCGCTCCCGCCGTCGCGTCCTACCCCGCGGTTTCTTTTCTGCCATGCCTCTCCTCGTCCGTTCTACTTCTTGGCCACTGCCCGCCGCTTGCCGGCCACCGTCTTGCGGGCGCCCCGCTTGGTGCGAGCGTTGGTCCGGGTCCGCTGGCCTCGCACGGGCAGGCCCCGCCGGTGGCGGACGCCGCGATAGCAGTTGATCTCTACTAGGCGCTGGAT
>Ga0315288_10000235_pt1 | contig 67959 bp, 39 predicted proteins | sample YL17G11_20_MG_FD_203454 | JGI IMG/M metagenome (GOLD analysis project Ga0315288, IMG submission 203454) | Sediment microbial communities from Yellowstone Lake, YNP, Wyoming, USA - YL17G11_20 | ecosystem: Environmental > Aquatic > Freshwater > Lake > Sediment | place: USA: Wyoming | collected...
GCGTTGGCGTGCCTCCCACGTGCCGGCTGAACACACAGCCGAGCCAAGTGCGGCCCAGATCGGGTCACGAGAACACCTGACCCGGTCAGGCGGACTCGGCGGGAACGGTATCCACTAATCGTAAACCAGTGTGCTCTTGTTAGTCAACATAGACACGGCCATGTATCGACTGATTCGCCGAGGGTGAGGGACTTACTGGGGAGTTCTGGGGACAGGAGGCCCACTCCGCATCGCGCCCGAGGCCAGCGACATTTCGGCGGACGCGGCAATCGAGCTTGTGCACGCCCCCGGGCCTGGCGCAGATCCCTCGCGCCAGGCCCTGATGGTGTAGGCCGGGATCGTCACACGATCTGCGACCTGCCGAGGGGCGTCACTCGGTGTAGATCCGGATATCGCCGCTGCTGAGGCGCTGGTTCTTTACCAGCGTCTTTTTGTCGATCGCCAGCTTCACGACTGTGTCCGTAGTCGCGTCGACCACCAGCGTGAACTTGGCTCCGCTGTCCGTGGACCCAGAGATGGTTGCCGTCTTCCCGCCCTGCACCAGCACTGCCGTGACTGTGTGAGCCGTTACCAGCACGGCGGACGGCTGGGAGCGGTCGGTGAACTCGAACCACCCAGCGGGCGCGTTCCGGCTGAAGAAGAAGCGGAGTGTGCTGTTGCCGTGGGTCGCGGGCCACCAGCCGTTGTCCAGGACCACGTAGGTGTCTACCTTGGAGCCGCCCTTGCTCACGGTCAGGGCCGCGCTGGTACTGGCTGAATGGTAGCCCAGCGCCGCCTCGGAATCGCAAGCCACCGTGTAGGTACCCACGGGGATGACGTTCGCGCCGACTGCCACGGTAGCAAGACCGGCGGCATCGGTGGTTGCCGAGTAGCTCCACTCACCCGTACCGCTCGATGGTGTGACCCTGAAGCTCACAAGGATGCCCTCCACGGCCGTGCCGCCGCTCGTCAGCAGAGCCTGAAGAGTGAGCGGTTGGCCGTGCACGTTGCTGGTGTCGCGGTTGTAGGCAAGAACGCACGGCTTCCGTATCACGAACTCGGCCGAGTTGGATGCCCCGCCGCCCGGCGCCGGGCTGGCCACCGTGATGCCCGCCGTTCCTCCGGTAGCGATGTCGGCGGCAGAGATCCCCGCGCCCAGTTGGCTGTCCGAGCCGAACGTCGTCGGTCGAGCCGCGCCGTTCCACTGGACGACGCTGTCCGCAACGAAGTTCGCGCCGGTCACCGTGAGTGTGAAGGCCGCGCCCCCTGCCACCGCCCAGCTCGGACTGATGCTGGTGATCGCGGGCAGCGGGTTGTTCACGGTGAACTGCACGGTGTTGGACTCCCCGCCGGCCGGTGGCGGGTTGAAAACAGCGATGTCGAAGACGCCGGCCGAGGCAACGTCCTCGGCGGCGATCTGCGCCCGCAACTCCGTCTCCGAGACGAATGTGGTGGGCCGGTCACTGCCGCTCCAGCGGACGACACTGCCCTCCATGAACCCGGAGCCCGTCACTGTGAGCTCGAAGGCCGCGTCGCCTGCCGTCGTCTCGGTCGGCGCCAGGCCCGTAACCTGCGGCACGGGGTTGGGCTTGATGACCTCGAGCCCCGGCGAGAGCCCTCCCCACTGGTTACCCGGGTTCCCGACGATGACGCAGTGCTGCCCCGGCTTCGCGCCCGTGATGTCCAGCCGGCAGCGGATCAGCGAATCGCTCTCGACGACGACGTCAGCCCCCCAGATCGGGGTGCACGGGGGTCCCGGGTCAAAGGTGTCAGCCCAGCCCGAGACGAGAACCCTCGCCCCTTGGGCAAAGCCACTTCCAGTGATCTCCACGTCCAGCGGCCCGTTGTTGAGGCCGGAGGACGGCGTGACCCCGATTACCGTCGGCGGCGGAGGCGGGGCCTCGATCACCAGTGCGTTCGGGTCACTCCTCCACAGGATCATCATGTTCCGGTCGTCCCAGACGATGACATCCCACAGGCCAGGCGTACATTGCCAGAGGTCCAGCGTGGCCCGGATCTCCCCGGAGTTGACCACCCGAACGCTGGAGGCCCACCGATGCCCCGTGCCGTGGTAACCGATGCCCACAGTGGTAGGGGTGTCCGTGAACCCCTCGCCGAAGATCGTCAGCTCAACGGGTCCGGTCGCGAAGGCCGGATTGGGCGAGACGCCGGTGATTCTGGGAGTTGCCGAGGGGCCGTCCCCGACGTAGAAAGCGTGGTCCCAACTGGCGCATATCCCGCCGAACCCGCCAGTCTCCCAGTCCCCAAACCGGCCATCCGCTCGGGTGACCCATACGCACCGGTCGCCCAGGGGCTGCCCCCTGATGTCGAACCGGCAGCGAACCAGCTCGGGGCTGACAACCTGGACGTCCGTGGCCGTGAGCTCCGGTCCTCGAGAGCACATGGTGACCTTGACACCCCCGTAGAACCCGGATCCCGTGATCTCCATGTCCACCGGCGCGGTGTTGGGTGCCCACGGGGGACTGATGCTGCTTACGGTGAGCGGCGGCGGGTTGCCCCTGATAACCTCGAACCCTGGCGAGACCCCTCCCCACTGGTTATCGGGGTTCCCGACGATGACGCAGTGCTGCCCCGGCTTGGCGCCCGTGATGTCCAGCCGGCAGCGGATCAACGAATCGCTCTCGACGACGACGTCCGCTCCCCAGATCGGGGCGCACGGGGGTCCCGGGTCAAAGGTGTCGGCCCAGCCCGAGACGAGTACCCTCGCCCCCTGGCGGAAACCGCTGCCAGTGACCTCCACCTCCAGCGGCCCGCTGTTGAGGCCGGAGGACGGCGTCACCCCGGTTATCGTCGGCGGCGGAGCGATGACCGTGAACAGCACGGCATTGGACTCGCCGCCGGCTGGTGGTGGGTTGAAGACCGTGATGTCGAAGACGCCGGCCGAGGCAACGTCCTCGGCGGCGATCTGCGCCCGCAGCTCCATCTCCGAGACGAATGTGCTGGCCCGGTCACTGCCGCTCCAGCGGACGACACTGCCCTCCATGAACCCGGAGCCGGTCACCGTAAGCTCGAAGGCCGCGCCGCCAGCCGTCGTCTCGGTCGGCGCCAAGCCCGTAACCTGCGGAGCGATGACCGTGAAACGTGGGCCTACGCCCCACTGGCCGTCCGGGTTCCGGACCCCGAGGCAGTGCGCGCCTCCGGCGCGACCCGTGATGTCGAGACGGCAACGGATCAGGGAGTCGCTCACGACCACGACATCGGTTCCCCCGACCATGGCGCAGGCCGACGGGTCATACCAGCCATCGACCCAGCCTGAGAGCGCCACGCCGGCCCCTTCAGTGAAACCCGTACCCGCGATCTGTATGTCAACTGGGCCGGTGTTGGGGGCCGAGGGTGGAGTGATGCCGGTCACCGTCGGCTGCGGAGCGATGACCTCCAGGGCGCGTGCCTCCCACCAGCGGATCATGCACCAGGACACATCATCAGTCACGATAATGTCGCGCCTGCCCAACGGGGCTCCGGCGAGGTCGAAGGTGGCGCGCAGCTCGGCCGGGCTGATCCGCTGAAGATCCGAGCCATAGCGCATGACGTCACCTTGCTGGCCATTGACGCAGCAGCGGATGTAGACCCGAGTAGCTTCTGAGAAGCCGCTGCCTCGCAGGGTCAGGACAGTAGGGCCGTCGTTGGCCACCCGCGTCGGCATCACGCTGTCAAAGACCAACCCCGAGTAGGGTTCATCGCCCACGTGGAAGCGGCCGGCACTCCCGGCGCACTGGTACGCCTGAGCCCCGTCGCTGCGGATCAGCTTCGTAGTCCAGTCACCGGTGGGCACTTCCGTGAGGTCCACGCGGCACAGCAGCAAGGTCGAGTCGAGTACCACTATGTCGGTGGCGGTCAGATTCTGCCAGTCACCACTGAAGCACATGAAGACGTCCGTCGCGTCGTCAAAACCGCTCCCGGTGATCTCCAAGTCCACGGGCCCTGTGTTCGGCGCCCAGTTGGGGCTGACGGAGACCACGCGCAACTGATCCTCCGCGTAGGCCGTGTCATTGAACCACCCACCAACCCCGGCAAGAATGGGCGCGAGGCAGAACATGCACAGCACGGTTACCCGTCTGGAGACGCTCATCGCCCAGTATCCCCTTCCCCAACCTCGGTCATCAGCCCAAGTGCGCAAGGAAGTACGCGGTCAAGGAGGTGTTCGGCACGCCGCGTTGGCGTGCCTCCCACGTGCCGGCTGAACACACAGCCGAGCCAAGTGCGGCCCAGATCGGGTCACGAGAACACCTGACCCGGTCAGGCGGACTCGGCGGGAACAGTAGCCGCTAATTGTAAACCAAAATGCTCCTGTTGGTCAATACAGACACCGCCATGTATCGAATAGCTTGCCGAGGAGTAGGGGCCTACTGGGGAGTGCTGGGGACAGGAGGCCCACTCCGCATCGCGCCCGAGGCCGGCGACATGCTGGCGGATGCGGCGATCGACCTTGTGCGCGGATGACCGCGGCCCCCCTGCGTGCGGCGGCTCACGGCGCGCGCCGCACGCAGCGGAAGCCCAGGTGGTCACCTCGGAAGCATGCGTCCTGGAACCCGGGGTCGTCGCCCAGTCGGTAAGCGGATCGACACTCCTCGGCCTTCGAGTTCCACGCGCCGCCGCGCAGGACGAACTCCGCCGCCTCCGCGACCCCACGAGGGTTCCGTTCCGCGCTCTCCGCGTAGTACCGGGCGCCGTACATGTCATTGCACCACTCGGCGACATTCCCATGCATGTCGAACAGCCCCCACGGGTTCGCGGCCTTCCCGCCCACCGGATGGGTCGTGCCCTCCGAGTTGGCCTCGTACCACGCACTGTCCGCCACGTCTTCCGGGCGGTCGCCGGAGGAGTACACCGTCTGCGTGCCCGCTCGGCAGGCGTACTCCCACTCCGCCTCCGTCGGCAGCCGGTAGCCGTCCGCTTGGAAGTCACACTCCGCCGTGTCCTCGTCATAGCAGGGCGTCAGACCTTCGTCGGCCGAGCGGAGGTTGCAGTAGGTCGCTGCCGCGGCCCAGCTCACTTGCTCAACCGGCCGATCGTCTCCCTTGAAGTGCGAGGGGTCCGCGAGGGCAAGCCGCGCGTACTGGGACTGCGTCACCTCGCACCGGTCCATCAGGAACGCATCCACGAATACCTTGTGCCGCGGGGCCTCGTCGGCGCTGCCTGTCTCGCTGCCCATCTCGAACCACCCGCCGGGGACGGCCACCATCTCAAAGCCCCGGGCGGCGCGGACGATGGGCGGCTTCTCCTCCGGCACCCAGTCGGGCTCCTTGTTGCTCGCGCCGTCCGTCGTGATCTCCACCCACTTGTCGGTACTGTTCGCGTCAGCGACGCAGATGTTCCATCCCTCGGCTTGCACGCCGACGATCTCGGCCACAGGACCAAGCTTGTGCCCCACGGGGCCGCGGCTGAAGGCGATGTACCGGCCGTCCGGCGACCAGTCGGCGTGGTAGACCTTGATGGGCTCCTGGCTATTGACGATGTCCCGCCGGTTCGTCACTGTCGGCGTATCGCCGGAGAGATCGAGATCGCCGACGGAGATCGTCCAGTCGCCGGACCCCCAGGCGACATGCTTGCCGTCCGGGCTGATGTCGGGGCGGCAGCCTGGGATCTCCAGGTTGACCACACGGTCACCAGCCGCCTCAATGGCCAGGATCGCGTGGTCGTACCCCATACCGGCATGGACCGTGGCCACGAACCACTTCCCATCCGGCGACCAGCAGACGTTGTAGAGGTGGTCCAACGCGGAGTTCGCGTGCTCTCTCAACTCGCCGGTGTCGAGGTCGTAGACGACCAGGCCCTTCGTGGCGTAGTCCGTGTAGGTGAACTCCTCGAACTCCGGCCGGAGGAAGGCGATGGATTCCCCATCGGGGCTCCAGCACGGCTCTCGGGCGTTGTCGGCGACCTTCGTGCGCCCCGATCCGTCCGCGTTCATATAGTAGACGCTTCGCATCTTCTGGGCGCCCTCGCCCGAGTCCACCACGAAGCAGATGCGCTTCCCGTCCGGCGACGCGTGCGGGTACAGCTCGTCGAGGCCCGGCGTCTGGGTCAGGTTCACGGGGTCCGAGCCGTCCGCGTCCATCCGGAACAGCTCCCAGTTCCCCTCTCGGTAGGTCTCGCAGAGGATCTGCCCCTTCGCCGGGGACTGCGCCCAAGCGACGGAAGACACCCCCAGGACGGCGGCTGCGACCACCAACCACCCAACCGCAACGTGCAGAGAAGCCCCTCTGGAATCCCACATCACTGCCTCCAGCTGCTCTGACTTATAGGACGGTGGCGCCGCCGCCTCTACTCCTGACCTTCGCCCTCCGCCAGCCACTTGCCGGTGTTGGCACTGAAGACAGCATCGCCGGCGTCCGCCGCCTTCACGGTGATCGTGGAGACTTGCACGCCGAGGGTCCGCGGGTCGACTGAGCCGGGCTGGACCTCCTGCGGCACCCAACCCTGGCAGCGAAGCTCGAGCCGCACGAGGCCCTCGCCGGTTGGGGGCAAGTCGGCAGACAAGGGTGCCCCGGCCTGCAGGAGCGCGAGAGGCTTGTCGCCCAGGTAGAGCCCGGAGTCGGCAGCTACCGCGTTCGCTGAGAAGTCGCCCTCCAGCGTGATCGTGCAGGCTTTGTCAGGCGGCACCGGGAGGATGAGCTGCGAAGACCCCATGCTCCAGCGGAACGGGCGCTCCATCCGCTCTCGACCGTGGAAGCCCCGCAGGTAACGGTCATCCCCGGCACCACCCACCTCGATGCGGTAGTGGGAGCGCGCCTCATCGGTCCAGACGACCGGGTCGGCCTCGTTCAGGCCCATCTGCGTGCGTTCGCCCGCTTCGTTCTCGACGCGGAACCCGCCCAGCGCCTGGTTGGCGGTGAGGATTGCCGAGACGACCTCGGACCCGACCTGTACGTGCAGGCTGCTCTGGCTGAATGTGCAGCCTTGCACGATCGCTCTGCCCGCATCCAGTTGCAGCGCGGGGGAGCCGGCGCTGCGGACGTCCCAGTGGACGAAGTTGCAGGCGTTCGCTGTGAACTGCCCCACAGGGCTGCGCATCCACACACAGCGATCGATCGGGCCCCAGAACGAGCAGTTCACGAGGCTGACCTTGCCTTCGGCCTTCGGGCCGATCTCCATGCACACGGCCTCGGTGCTGCTCCAACGGCCGACGAACTCGCCGTTCGTGATGAGCAGGCCGGGCGGCTGCGCCTGGTCGACGACGACGGCGCGCTCGCACGAGTCCGCCCCCAAACCGAGGAAGTTGCCGTTGGCGCTGCCGTGCGCCGACTCCGAGAACCGGTATCCGATCCCGTAGCCGAAGCAGAACGTGTTGAGGACGTACTCCCAGTCCGTCCGTGCCAGCTCGAACGCCACGCCCTGGGTGTTGATCCACTTGCTGTAGGCGTTGTTCGGGTCATAGGCCGTGCCGAAGGGCCAGAAGTGGATGTTCTCGATGTGGCCGATGTCATAGCACTCGTCCACGTAGATCCCGCTTCGGATGGGATAGCCGGTGATGCTCCGCACGAGGTGCCGATGGGCTCGGACAAGTCGGATGCCCTCGTAGGGGTTCAGCAGCAGGCAATTCTGGACGCTGACATTGAGGGTGTCCTGGGATAGGATGCACGGCGGGTATGGCACGGGTGGCACGTCGTTCTGGCTCCACTCGGGGTAAGCGATGATGAAGCCGGCGACCGCCGCGTTGTCACCCGCCAGGCGGATGAAGGCCGGCCCATCGGCCTGGCCACGTCCGGCGTAAGCCAGCAACACGGAGCCGCTGGCGTCGGCGATCGAGACCGCGCTGGGCGGGACACGGAGCACTCCCTGTAGGGTGACGCTGGCCGGCACGGCCAAGGTCCCATCGAGACGGAACCGCCCGGCGGGCACCTCGACGACCCCGCCGCCAGCCTGGCCGGCTTCATCGAGGAGTTGCTGGAACACCCCAGTGCAGTCCGCCTGCCCGTCGCCGATGGCCCCCGCTTGGACCACGTCCCATCGGGCACTCGCCGGGCCCTGGCCGAGTACAGCCGTGGCAGTCAACACCGCAACGGTAGCAGCAACAAACGATAGGCTCACAGAGCGCCTCCTTTGGGCTCGCGCCGACCGGCGGATCGCGCGGCCACCGTGCCGGGCTTCCTCCCGGAAGGACCGCGGCCCTTCACGGAAAACCGGGGACTGCCACCTGTTTCGCTGGTGATGGTCACCCTCGGACGCTGGCCCCCGTGCGAAACAGGTGGCTGTCCCCCGTTCTCCGCCCGGTATAGTTACAGCGTAGCCTCGCATACGGGCGAGCAGGGAGCCGGGCGGATGATGACCGAGCGCGTGCTGCGGCTGCGGGCGCAGAGTGTCGACACGGCACCCTTCATCTCCACCGAGCGCGCGGAACTCATCACCGACTTCATGGAGAGCGATGCGGCCCGTGGACTGTCGGCGCCGATGCTGCGGGCGCGCGCGTTCCACACCATCATGGCGCACAAGACGCTGCACATCGGCGACGGCGAGCTGATCGTGGGCGAGCGCGGGCCCTCGCCGAAGGCGACGCCCACCTACCCCGAGCTGTGCTGCCATAGCCTGCAGGACTTCGACATCATGAGCCGGCGTGACCGCACGCGGTTTGCGGTGAGCGACGAAGCACGCCAGGTGTACATCGAGAGGATCATTCCCTTCTGGGCCGGCCGGACACAGCGCGAGCGCGTGTTCGCCGCGATGTCGCCCGAGTGGCACGCGGCGTTCGAGGCAGGCGTGTTCACCGAGTTCATGGAACAGCGCTCGCCCGGCCACGCGATCCTGGATGACAAGGTCTACCGCAAGGGGCTGCTCGGGCTGAAGCAGGACATCGCCGAGAGCCTCGCCTCGCTGGACTTCTTGAGCGATACGCGCGCCTACGACAAGCGCGAGGAGCTCATGGCGATGGACCTTGCCGCCGGTGCCGTGATCCTGTTCGCGAAGCGGCACGCCGACCTCGCGCGCGAGATCGCCGAGCGGGAGCCGGATGCCGTCCGCCGCGCGGAGCTCCTACGCATCGCGGAGGTCTGTGAGCGCGTGCCCGGCAACGCGCCGCGCGACTTCCACGAGGCGCTGCAGGCTTACTGGTTCGTTCACCTCGGCGTCGTCACCGAGCTGAACACGTGGGACTCCTTCAACCCCGGCCGGCTCGACCAGCACCTGCGCCCCTTCTACGGGCAGGGCCTGGCCGACGGCACGCTGACGCGGGAGACGGCGAAGGAGCTGCTCGAGTGCTTCTGGGTGAAGTTCAACAACCAGCCGGCGCCACCCAAGGTCGGCATCACCGAAGAGCAGAGCGGGACCTACACCGATTTCGCCCTCATCAACATCGGCGGCCTGACGGCAGACGGGGAGGACGGGGTCAACGAGGTCTCCTACCTCATGCTCGATGTCATTGAGGAGATGCGGCTGATCCAGCCCAGCGGGTGCGTCCAGGTGAGCGAGAGGAGCCCGGATGCCTTCGTCGCCCGCGCTGCTGAGGTGGTTCGCACGGGGATGGGGCAGCCGTCGGTCTTCAACACCGACGTCATCGTCAAGGAGATGCTCCGCGTCGGCAAGACGCTGGAGGACGCCCGCTGCGGGGGGCCGAGCGGCTGCGTGGAGACCTCGGCCTTCGGCAAGGAGAGCTGTACGCTCACGGGCTATCTGAACTGGCCAAAGGTCCTGGAACTCGTCCTCAACGACGGGGTCGACCCCCGCACCGGCAAGCGGATCGGCCCGGCCACCGGCGATGCCTGCGCCTTCGAGAGCTTCGACCAACTCCTCACGGCCTACTGCACGCAGCTTCGCCACTTCGTGGACCTCAAGATCGCCGGGAGCAACGTCATCGAGCGGCTGTATCTCACCTACATGCCGTCGCCGTTCATGTCCGTCCTCGTGTCGGACTGCATCGAGAAGGGTGAGGACTACCACGGCCCCGGACCGCGGTACAAGTCGACCTACATCCAGGGCGTCGGCCTCGGCACGCTGACCGATGCGCTGGCCGCGATCAGGTACCACGTGTTCGATAACCGGACGCTGTCAATGGATCAGCTCCTCGATGCCCTCTCGTCCGACTTCGCGGATGCCGAGCCGCTGCGCCGCCGGCTGATGAACGACAGCCCTCACTTCGGCGAGGATGACGACTACGCTGATGCGCTGGCTCAGGAAGCCTTCGAGGCGTACTTCAGCGCCATTGACGGGCGGCCGAACACGAAGGGCGGGACCTACCATATCAACCTGCTGCCGACGACGGTCCATATCTACTTCGGCGCGGTGACCGGCGCGCTGCCGAACGGCCGGAGGAGTGGGGAGCCGGTCTCCGACGGCATCTCCCCGAGCCAGGGGGCCGACCGCCGCGGGCCGACGGCGGTGATCCGCTCCGCGTCGAAGCTCGACCACTGGCGCACGGGCGGCACGCTGCTGAACCAGAAGTTCCTGCCCTCGGTGCTCGCAGGCGACTCGGGCATCGAGAACCTGGCACACCTCATACGGACCTACTTCTCGCTCGGCGGCCATCACATCCAGTTCAACGTGGTCAGCTCCGACACGCTCCGTGACGCACAGGAGCGCCCCGAGGCGCACCGCGGGCTCATCGTCCGCGTCGCCGGCTACAGCGACTACTTTGCCGACCTCGGCCGCGACCTCCAGAATGAGATCATCACCCGAACGGAGCAGCAGGGGTTCTGAAGGCCCGCCTGCTCATCTGCCCAGCCAGTCCAGCCCCGGCAGCCTCCCACGGGTGAGCAGCCCGCTCGCATGCACTTCCGGGTCCGGCGCGGTGGTCGGGCTGATCGCGTCCCACTCAAGGAGCCAGTCAGCGGGCTCGCTCGACGGGCTTTCGGTCAGGCCCTCGCGGCTGAAGGCAGGTATGCTGTAGTCCCCGCCCAGAGACATGTCCACGTACGCCCCCTGATCGTCGGTGCCGTCGTAGCGGAACACGAGGGCAAGGATCATCGGTGTGTCCTGGGTGTACTGCGGGTGTACCATGTGGATGGTCAGTCCTTGAGCGCTGAAGGCGTTCAGGTGCACTCGCATGGTGTTCGCGCTGCTGTCCTCATAGGTGCTGATGCTGATCGGCGCGGCGTAGTGGTCCTGGCCGGCCTGCGCCGCTGACGCCGCGTAGGGCAGTTCGCCTGAGCCGGTCCAGGTAACCGTCGCCTCGCCCGCCGGCGCAGATCCGCCGGCTTCGTAGGTGCAGGTCGAGTCCCCAACCGGGTACACCGAGACGATCGGGTAGTTCGGCCTCTGCTGCGGGGCGTCGCGGTGGGGATGGATATCGGCGCGGTAGTGCAGGTCCATGGTGACCTTCTCGTAGTACGGGTACTCCCTAACCTGCATCGAGTACCGGATGGTGCCGCGCCAGTCGGTGAGTGGGGCCTTGTTGCTCTTGTGCTTGTGGACCTCGACCTGCACATCGCCGGATGAGCCACCGCCGGAGTCGGGGATCTCGCACTCCAGGGATGTCGCGCCGAACTGCGTCACTGCCACCTCGGTGCCTCCGAGAGTGACCTTGCAGTTGGAGTCATCCAGCCCCTCACCGAACATGCCGTCGATGGTGAGCTCCGCTGAGGCCGCGCCGGTCTCCGTTGTCTCGTGTACGGTCAGGAAGCGGATGCTCGGAGCCAGGATGGCACAGTCGCCGGCCTTCTCCGTGAAAACGAACTTCGCCGTGCCATGCCCCTCAGCGTTCGATGTGTCCCAACGTCGGCTCGTGAGATCGGCCCAGACGGTCTTGTAGTCGAAGGGCCGCTGCTTCGGGTCCTCCGGGCTCGGGCCCTTGTTTGAGCCCAGCAGTCGATCGAAGACGAAGCGTGACGCGCGCGCGGAGTCGTTCGACATCACGACATCCGTCCAGCCCGCGTACAGCGAAGCGCCCTTCGAGAAGCACGCATCCCGGAAGCTCGCCGCGGCCCCCGAGTTGCCGTTGCACCCATGGATCAGCACGAGGCTGTTCTCCCCGAAGCTCATGTGCTTCGTCACGAACTTCGGCGTGATCGCGTAGTGCCACTCCGCCGGCTGGCCAGTGTCCTGTTTGGCGCACATGTAGCACAGCGAGTTGTCCGCCAGGTCAGTGGCGAAGGCGGCATCATTCGCCGCCGTGTACAGGTCAAGCGTCCAGAGGGCGTAGGTCGCTGCTACATCGCCGTCCTTCTCGACTCCGGCGCCGCCGTGTCCGTGAATGTAGAAGATGCCGTCGCCGGCGATGGCGCTCAGTGTCGCTACGTTCGCCGATCCCCCGGACATCGTGTAGCCAGCGTCCGTCAGCCACGAGGTGATGTTCGGGACGCAGTTCGGGAACGCAGTGCCCATGGACCGGAGGATCCGGGCCTTCTGCCCGTGCGGCTCGCCGTAGCGCGCTGCGCGCGGCTCAAAGGCCTGCGCTGCCGCGTCCTCTTCCTCAGGCAGCTCATCGGCGTTGTTGATGATGAGCGCCATCGTGCCGTCGGTGAAGCGCGCCCACGCGCCCCCGGTCTCTGACACGCCCGACGCCTCGAACTCAGGCCGTGTTGCCAGGAACGCCGCGATGGCGGCGTCATCTGCCGCTGGGTCTGCGCCGGTGAGGTCCGCCACGAAGCCCGAGACCGCGTCCATCGCGGGCTTGCGCTCCTCGGGCGGCATGAGAGTAGTACCGCCGCCATCGCCGCCGTCGCCCGTCCCGCCCGGGGGTGCGCCGCCACAGCCGCCGAGCATAGCCGGCCCCGACAGCGTGAAGATAACCAGGAGTGTCCCGAGGAGATGCCCCATGCGCCCATGCGCCATCACGTGCTGTCCTCCTACCGACTGTGATGCTCGTCCCGAAGAGCACTCCCCTCAGGAGCGCTACGGGAGGAAGAGACATGGAACACACATCATACACAATGCGGGGGGAACAACGGGCAGGTCACGCGCGCAGTCGCGACGAACGCCACGGCGCCAGACCACACCCCCGGGCGGGGCCGGCTGGTCCTACGCTGCCGATGTCCGCGAAGCTCTCGATGTCCCAGGGAAGGAGCCTTCCATGTCTCCCGGCATCTCAGACGGACCCGCTTCACCCCTGTTCGTGCCGGTGCCTCTCGGCGCGACCACTGCGCTCGACGATCTGGCTAGCGCCGGGCTGTCCGCTGATGCCACGAGCAACCTGCAGCACGCGCCGAGCGGGCTCTGCGTTTGCTTCGGCATCCCGTTTGCCGTCGACAAGGTTGCGGTCGCCGTGGACGCCCCGGTGGAGCTGAGGTGGGTGGGTGTGTCGGCGCCGTGGCTCGTGTTCATGCACACAACGGATGTGGGGCGCCCCCCACAGAATGAGCACGGCTTCTTCCCGTCGTCCAGGGGCCATGGGCTCCTGAAGGAGCACGTGGGGACGTACACGTTCCTCTACGCGGATGGGACCGAGACACCGGTCCGGCTGTACGGGCGGCACCAGGTCGGGATGGTCCGGCGGATGTGGGGGCAGAACTGCTTTGAGGCGGTCGCCCACATCAAGCCATCCCCCCAGCGTCTTCTCACAGAGCAGCCACGCATCGGGGCGGCCTGGGGCTGGAGCCAGACCCGGGTCACCCAGCCCGACTCGCCGCCCTGGGTGAACTGGCTCTGGGCATGGCGGAACCCCAACCCGGAGAAGACGATCGTCGGCCTTCACATCGATCCCGGCGAGCGGCCCCTGATCTTGTCCGCGATCACCGCGGGGCAGGTCAGCGAACACCCGCTGCGGTGGGAGTCGCGCAGGAAGGCGGTCTTGAGACTCCCGGAGGGTGCCGCCTTTGACCCGAACCTGTCGCCCAACGGCCTGTCGCCCCATCTCGCTTTGGACCTCGGCCAGGTCATCTCCGCCTTGCCGCGATTCGGGTACGCGTCCTGGGAGGACGGGTACAACAACCAGAACCCCGTTCCCGTGGCCGGCGAAGTCCTCGTCGAGTACGCCGCGCACCGGGAGGCCAGGTTCCATCTGCAGGACGGGCGCTCTCTGCCGGTCGGCGACCTCGGCGCGGCCGCCTCGCCGATCCGGCCCGTGGCGCGTGCCGAGCGGCGGGTAACACTGCGCGTCGTCGACGAGACCAACGGCAAGCTCGTCCCCGCGAAGCTTCACATTCATGGCGAGGCCGGCGAGTACCTCGCTCCTGTGGATCGGCACCGCATCCCGAACCGGGCGTGGTATGAAGACTGGAGCGTCGACTACGTCAGCCCGCCCGCTCATGCCTGTAGCTACATCCCAGGCGAGACCGTCGTCGACTTGCCCCTGGGCCGCGTGTATATCGAGGTCAGCAAGGGGTTCGAGATCCGTCCCATCCGTCGGGCCGTCCAGGTGACGCCGGACACCAAGGAGATCACCCTCAAGCTCGAGCGTGTCCTCGACTGGCGCGAGCGCGGCTGGGTCACCGCGGACACGCATGTCCACTTCCTCTCGCCCCCGAGCGCGCATCTCGAGGGCTCGGGCGAGGGCGTCAACGTCGTTAACCTTCTCGCGAGCCAGTGGGGCGAGCTGATGACCAACGTCGGCGACTTCGATGGCCGAACGACCTATGGCTCGAAGCAAGCGGGCGGCGATGGCGAGTACCTCGTTCGCGTCGGCACGGAGAACCGGCAGCACGTGCTGGGGCACATCTCGCTCCTGGGCTACAACGGCCGTGTCATCGCGCCAATGACAAGCGGTGGGCCGGACGAGTCGGCGCTGGGCGATCCCGTGGACGTGCTCCTCACCGAGTGGGCGCGTCAGTGTCGCGCCCAGGGCGGGATCGTCATCCTTCCCCACTTCCCCAACCCTCGCGCTGAGCATGCCGCGGCGGTCATCAGTGGGGACATCGAGGGCGTGGAGATGACTGCCTGGTCGAACCTCTACGGCGGCATCGATCCCTACTCATTGTCGGACTGGTACCGCTACCTCAACTGCGGGCACTTCGTCGCCGCGGTGGGCGGCACAGACAAGATGTGCGCCGAGACGGCGGTCGGCGCCGTGCGGACCTACGCGAAGCTGCCGAAGGACCGCGAGTTCGACTACGAGGCCTGGAAGGACGCCGTCCGCTCGGGCTACACCTTCGCGACCTACGGCCCCCTCATGGAGTTGTCCGTCGACGGCCATCCGCCGGGGGCGCGCGTGAAGCTCACTGCCTCGGGGGGGACACTCGATGTCGAATGGTCGGTGGCCAGCGTCACGGTGCCCATGACTCGTGTGGAGTTGATCGTGAGCGGCGGGATCCGCGAGAGCAGCGCCGTGGACGCCTGGGAGGACTCGGGCGCGTTCTCGGTCCGACTGGACCGGAGCGGATGGATCGCTCTTCTCGTCCGCGGGCACTATGCCGACAAACCGGAGATCATCACCGCCCACTCGTCGCCGGTCATGGTCGAAGTGGAGGGCACGCCATTCCTCGCGGCGGCGGATGCGCTGACCATCCTGGACCAGATCGAGGGCGCGCTTGTGTACCTGGACACTGTCGGCACCCGCGCGGAGACCGCAGCCTATCAGCGGATGCGGCTCGTCCTCACCAGCGCCTACCGTTCGCTGCACAACCGCCTCCACCAGGCCGGCCACTTTCATGAGCACGCGCTGGCAACGGACCATGCGGAGCACCACTGACCGTTGGCGCGTGACCATCCATAGGTGCCGGATCGGTAGACGCCGAATGGGCCGAAGATCAGCGCGGCATCCAAGACCGCGCACCGTGTCGGAGTGGTGATTATGTCCTCTACCTGTTGGCTGATGAGCTCCCTCTCGCGTGCATTCCCCCGGATCGTCCCCGGTGCGAACCCAGCCCCGCAACTCCTGGCGGCCCGGGGCGAGCGCCTATCGGTCCAGGCGTGTGCTCGGTATGACGGCGACGACCACGCGCCCGTGGCGATTCGCGTCTCGGCGCCGGATGGCATCGCCGTCCGCGTGCGGCGGGTCGGGCATGTCCCGATGCCCCACTTCAACACAGCGACGCCCATCGAGGAGCTGGACGGGATCGGGCACATCCCCGGCCTCGTGCCGGACCCGCTGTTCGACGACCTCGGCATGGTCCTCGGACCCCACGAGACCGGCGCGTTCTGGTTGACGGTGGCAATCGACCCAGAGTGCGCGTCGGGCGACCGCGAGATCGGCGTGGAAGTGGTGGTCGGTGAGGCGCGGTATTCCTTGGCGTTCACCGTCAGCGTCGCCGATCTCGTGTTACGACCTCGACGCAACTTCCCGGCGACGCACTGGTTCTACGCGGATGCCCTGTGCGATTGGTACAAGGTAGAGCCCTTCGATCGCCGGTTCTGGGCGATCCTCGAGCCGTACCTCGTCGACTGCGCCGAGCATGGCCTCGATACTCTCCTCTGCCCGCTGTTCACGCCGCCGACCGATGGTGTGAAACGGCCGACACAGCTCGTCCGGGTGACCCGCGAGGGCGAGGGCTACGGCTTCGACTTCGCCGACGTGAAGCGCTGGGTCGGCCTGGCTCGGGCGAGTGGGATCGCGAACATCGAGTGGACGCACTTCTTCAGTCAGTGGGGCGTGCGGAACGCTCTGCGCGTCTACGAGGGCCAGGGGCGCGATGAGAAGCTCCTCTGGGCGCCTGAGACCGGGGCGACATCCGAGACGTACCGCAGCTTCCTCGCGCAGTTCCTCCCGGCGTTCAGGCGGTTCCTGGACGCTGAAGGGCTGCTGGCACGTTCGTTCTTCCACGTCTCGGACGAGCCACACGGGCCGGAGCATCTACGGAACTACCAGGCGGCGCGCGCGCTGCTCAAGGAGCTGGCGCCGTGGATGAGGACCATGGACGCGCTCAGCGAGATCGAGTACGGCCGAGACCGCGTCACGGATATGCCGATCCCCTCCATCGGCGTCACCAAGCAGTACTGGCGGGAGGACATCGAGAGCTGGACGTACTTCTGTTGCGGGCCGCGTGGCCGGTTCGTGAACCGTCTGCTCGACACGCCGCTGCAGAAGACCCGAATGCTCGGCTGGCTGTTCTACCGCTTCCGGCGCCTTGGGTTCCTGCACTGGGGGCACAACTACTGGTACCGCAGCCAGACGCGGAAGCTGATCGACCCCTACACGGTCACGGACGGGGAGGCGTGGCCCGGCTGGGCGTACGGCGATACGCACGTCGTCTACCCCGGGCCCGACGGCCCGGTGGACTCCATCCGGTGGGAAGTGTTCGCGGAGTCGCTCCAGGACTTCGCCCTGCTTCAGACGGCCGATGTCGACCCGGACGGGGAACTGCTCTCTCCGCTGGTCGACTTCGATGACTTCCCGCGTTCCGACGGCTGGATCGATCGCGCCCGAAGGTCTGTGCTGATGGGGTGAATGGATACGGAGTAGATGCATGCGGGGTCAAGTGCTCGGGGGACTGCTGTTGGCATTCTGCGCATCCGGATCGGCCGCTGCGGAGCTGTCGCCAACCACGCGGTTCGAGGACGGCCGAGCGCTGACCGCTACGGGGCTGCCCCTCTACTCCTACGCTCGGTTCATCGAGCCCACGGTCGACCTCGCGGGGACGTGGCGCGTGCTGAGGGTCGCCGGTGATCCGGAGCTGTCCCTCGCCGCACGCACGCCCGAGACGATCGGCCGCCTCGAAGCGGAGGCCGGGGGCGCCCACCTGCCTGAGCTGGATCACTCGTCCTGGCAGGAGGTGGAGATACCCTCCGTCATCGCCGCGCCGCCGGAGGTGTACGAGGGGACGGTATGGTACCGTCGGTCCTTCGATACCGATACCGGGGAGGGCGCGTGCTGGCTCCTACGCTTCGAGGGAGTGGGCTACATTGCCGACGTGTGGCTCAACGGCGCCTGGATCGGCTATCACGAGGGCACATACACCCCCTTCACCTTCGACGTGACCTCGCATCTCGGCGAGCACAACCTGTTGGCCGTTCGGGCGGCGGTGATCCCTCGCGGCTCGCGCGACGACGTAGTGCCCTACGCGGACTGTGACTTCTGGAACTACGGCGGCATCCTGCGTGACGTGGGCCTCGCTCGGGTGCCCGAGACGCACATCGCGGATCTGCGGGCGAGCGGCGCCATGGATGGTGAGCTGAGCGCCAAGGTTACCGTACGCGCCACAAGGGCGTCGTTCGCGGGCACAGTGCACGCAGACGTGTTCGGGCCGTTCCGTGGTCAGACGAGGCCCTTCACTGAGTGGAAGCTGCCGGAGCGGCCTGTGGCGTCCCACGAGGTCGCGATGGCCGTGGGGGCGGGGGCGTCGGCCGAGGGTACGCTCCGGCTGCACGTCGGCAGTCCCGCTCTGTGGAGTCCCGAAGACCCGGCGCTCTACATCGTTCGCGCGCGGATCGATGGCGACGAGCTGCGCGCTCAGACCGGCTTTCGAACGATCGCGACCGCGCCGGGCGGGAAGCTCCTGCTGAACGGCCAACCCGTGCGCTTGCTCGGGGCGGCGCGGCACGAGGAGATGCCTGGACGGTGGCAGTCGGTCGCTTGGTCTGACTGGCCCACCGTCCGGGAGGACTTCGCCCGGCTGAAGTCGCTGCGGTGCGACTTCGTCCGGATCGGGCACTATCCGGCTCACCCCAGTTCCGCTCTGATCTGTGACCAGCTCGGCCTGGCGGCGTGGGAGGAGGTGCCCTTCTACTGGTTTGGCGGACCGGAGCTGCTCGCATCTCTCGAGCGCGGCATCGCGCAGCAGTACTGGATCGAGATGCTCCAGCGCGACGCCTCGTCCCCGAGCGTCCTCTTCTGGGGCACCTGCAACGAGAGCGGCTGGCAGGATGAGCGGAAGCGCTTCAACGCCGCCCTGCACGACCTGGCTCACGAGTATGACGGGACGCGGTTGGTCGGCCAGTCCGCGGTGGGATCGGATGCCACGGACGCAACGCACGACCCCCTCGATGTCGTGGGCATGACGCTCTACTACGGGGTCTTCTATGGCAAGGACCCGCGCGCGGACACGGCGGCGGCGTTGCGCGCTGCCGCCGAGCGGTTCCCGGACAAGCCCATCATCGCCACCGAGTTCGGCGCGTGGGGCGGGGATACTCCCGACGGCCAGGGCTGGCAGCGGTGGGTCTTTCAGGAGACCTTCGCCGCGCTCGAAGCGGAGCCGCATGTCGCCGGGGCCCTGTGGTGGGCCGCGTACGACTACTACTCGCCTCTTCAGAAGGCTGAGTCGAAGTACCACGCTTTCGGCCTCTATGACTTCAGTCGTACCGTTCGTCGCCCCGTGGCCGATGCGCTGGAGCAAGCATATCGGCGCGCTCGGAGCGGAGATCCCCCCTCCCGACCTCCCCCGTGAACGGGGGAGGAGCAGTTCGCGTTCCTCCTCCCCCGTTCGCGGGGGACCGAGGGGGGTGCCCCGTTCAACGGGCCCCCTCCCGCAACGCCGCGCGGGAGTGGTTGGGCAGCGGCGTAGGACCCGGCGGCCATCCGGCGAACCAGACCACCACCGCGGAGGAGAGGATGTTGCACGATGCACAGAGTTCCAATCACAGCCGTTCTTCTGCTGCTCTTGGCCGGCGCGCCCCTTGTGCACGCGAGCGCGGAGACGGTTCTCGCGGAATGGGACTTCGCTAAGCTCGGCGAGCCGGACGGGTGGCAGGCGATGCACGGTGTCGCGCCCCTCGAGGTCAAGGGCGGAGTGCTGGTGGCCCGGTCCACGGGAAGCGATCCCTACTTCGGCGTGCCCTCGCTAGACATCGCGACCAGCAACAGCCAGTACATCGAGATCGAGGCTTCCTTCGGCGTGACGGGCGCGGCTCAGCTCTTCTACGCCGTCGGCCTGAAGGGCACGCAGCGCACCTTCGATGAGGAGCATTCGGTTCGCTTCACCGTTGAGCGGGCGGGCGTGTTCGAGCTTACTCGGCTATTCCCGAACTGGGGGAGCGGCGAGGTGCTGACCTCCCTCCGGCTAGATCCTCCCGGCGACGAGGGGACGGGGGCCGAGGTGCGACATGTTCGCATTGTCGAGCGCCCCATCCCGGCCGATCTGCCCAAGACGGCGAACTGGGCGTTCGACAACGAGGGCGAAGGCGGCGCTTGCCTCCCGCTGGCCGGGGTGATGGACCTCCGGGCGGAGAACGGCGCTCTCACGGGCGAGCTGCCGAACGGGAAGCTCCTCATCACGAGCCCTCCGTTCGAGGCAGCCGCGGCCGACCACCCATTCTGCGTGATCCGCCTGGCGGCCGACAGTGCGACCTCGGGCGCGATCTCCGTGCGCTACGCGGACGTGAAGGACTTCGCCCCGGTCATGCGGGTTGACTTCCCCGTCATTGCGGACGGTCAGGCGCGGACGTACAACCTCGACCTCCGCCAGATGCCGGGCTATGTGGACACCATGGGCCTGATGCGTCTGGAGCTTAGTGGCGGGCAGCCGGCCAGCTCATTCCGTGTCGAGGAATGGCGCCTCAGCGCCGAGCCAGCCGGCCCGCCGATGCCGATGCTGCGGCAGGTCTGCGGCGCGGCGACGGTGATGACGGAGTCGTCAGTTCAGGGCGCGCTGTGCACAGTCACGAACTACGGCGGCGGCGATGTGCGCGGCCTTCGCCTCGAGTGCGACGAGGGGGGGAAGACTTGGTCGGCGGAGCTGCCGCCGCTTCCCGCCGGACAGACGCGCGAGGCGTTGCTCCCCGTGCGGCTTGCGGCCCGGTACGAGGCCTACACCCTCACGGTCCGCGCGGTCCAGGACGGGAACGAGCTGGGCACAGCGACATGCGAGGTGGTCGTCGTCTCTGAGTGGTCGGACAGGGCTGTGGTGCGGCGGCCGACTGTTGAGGCGGCTGGTGATGTCGCGCGCATCGCGTCTTCACTCGTTCAGATGACCATCGCGAGGAGCGGCGCGGCTGTCCTCTACGTCGCGGACGGCGGGAAGTACCGCCGCCTTGGGTCGCTGAGGTCGCTCCTGGCCGCGACCGTTGCCGGCCCGAGCGGGGCCGAGCGGCTGGCCTTTGGCTTTGACTTGCAGAAGGCCCCCGGCGGCCTCACGCTCGTGGGCTCGGCCCGGGACTCCGCCGGCGCGACCTACCGGGCTCGGGCGCGTGTTCGGCTCGCCGCGGACGGAGAGGCATTCGACATCGCCGCTGAGCTTGCGGCTCCCGGCAAGGTGCTTGCGTTCACGGCTCCGGACTGCCTGGCGGGCGATGGAGCGTTCGGGCGCGCCCGGACGGTGGGGCTCTTCCCCGGGCTGGAGTACCTTACCGGCGCTGAGCGGTCATCCGGCCTGGACTACTGTGCCGTCACCGTGAACAAGCGCATCACGCCCCACCCCAACAAGGTGACCGTGCCGTTCATGACCGTGGTAACCGACGATGCGCTGGTCGAGCTATCCTGGGATCCACTGCAGAAGTGGGACGGTACTCGCAGTCGACCGACGGCGCTCTTCGCGAGCCCGAACTTCCTCTCGGGCGAGGCGAACCATCGGATGGCGCTGCTTGCGCCTTCGGTGCCCGAGTTCATGCCGGAGAACGCGCTGCTGGCCGAGAAGCCGTGCACGGGCAGTCTCTCGCTCGCCTCGACGCTGTCACTGCGCTCCCAGGGCTCCGTCCGCGCCGCCGTCGAGGCGTACACGGCACGAAGGGGCCTGCCCGATCTGCCCACTCCGGCGGCGACCTACGATGAGGCCATTCGAGCCGCGCTCAGCGCCTACACGGGGCCGATGTGGGTCGCGAGCGTGCCGGGATGGCACAACGCTCTCGCCGACCCCTGGGCTCCCGCGATGAGCGGGGACATCCTGTTCCAGCTCTGGTGGGAGCAGCGTCATCAGCGCGCGGCGGAGTTCGCCGGCGCGGTCGACAACGCCGTGAGCGTCGCCCGGTCGAAGGCCCCGCCGACCCTTCTGTCCTACTACGAGGGCGATGCGAACGCTGGGCGGGCGGCGCTGGTCGGCGCGAGCCTCGACCCGGTGGTCCGGAGCCAGCGCAACGACGGCACGTGGCCGTTCGGCCCGGATGACTCTCACCGCGTCTTCGGCCGACCCGGTGACACCTCGACCGGCATCGTGGGCAACAACGCCGCACGACTGCTGGAGTATGCCGAGCGCACCGGCGACGCCGCGGCTCTGCGCGCGGGGCTGAAGGCGCTGGAGTGGCTCGATGGGCAGCTCCGTCCCGAGGGGGCACAGGTCTGGGAACTGCAGCTCCACGTCCCCGATGTGCTGGCGTCGGCACACTGCGTCCGCGCGTACGTCGCCGCCTACAAGCTGACAGGGAGCCGGCACTGGCTGGACAAGGCCGTGGAGTGGGCGAACACCGGCGTGCCGTTCATCTACCTATGGAACGCCGAGGACCGACCTATCATGCGCTATGGCTCGATCCCGGTCTTCGGCGCGTCATGGTTCACCGGCGAGTGGTTCGGCCGCATCGTCCAGTGGAACGGCCTCGAATACGCCGATGCGCTCCTCAACCTGGCGCCCTATGACAAGAGCACGGACTGGTCGCGGCTCGCGGAGGGAATCGTGGTCTCCGCGATCCAGCAGCAGCGCCCGCTGGATCGGGCCACGTCGCCCCTGCGCGACTACCTGCCCACAATGGAGCAGACGAGTCGTGTCGGCATGTACCCTGACTCGTACAGCGCCGTGGCGGGCAATGACTCCTACATCTGGGATCTGTCGCCTTCGGCGATCGTGCGACTGATCTACCGCCTTCGAGGCGAAGCCGCGTTGCCCGAAACCATGGTCGTCCGTGGCCCCGAAGGGCGACTCGCCCATATCACGGGGCCGGGCGGTATTCTGCTGCCGGAGCTGAAGGCCGGCCGCCTCACTTTCGTAGCGGACCAGTCTTCCGCCCTGGCTCGGTGGGTCGGCATTGCCGGCATCAAGGAGCCGACGTCCATCGAGATCGATGTCGCGGGTACTGTGGCGAGGCCGGATGACTCCCGGTGGTTCGGCGACATCGGCCTGCTGCTCGTGCGGCTCGAAGCCGTCGAGCGCCAACGTGTGACGGTGTCGTGGGGCGAGTGAAAGGCTGCAAGAGAGGAGCGGCACGATGCCAAAGGTCGAGTTGCTGGGTTTCGACGCAAAGGGCGCCCCTTCCCCCGAGCTGACTCCCAGCAACGTCTATGCAGCCGACGCGGATGCCAACCCGTTCCCCAGCCGGTTCGAGTCTGTCGAGCCGGGGCGGTTGACATGGCACAGGCCGGACGATCGCGGTGCGCAGCTCTGGGTCTTCTGGACGGTGGAGGGCTTCGGACGCGTGTGGCTGCCTGCGACCATCGGCTCGGACGAGGCAGTGGTCTCGGAGGCCCTGGCGCGGACGCGGCGCGCCGAGGTGCAGGTCGTGATCGACGACTGCGCGGCCCTCGGCATCGACGCGCCGCCCGATGTCACGGGGGATCTGGTCGAGGCCGACACTCTCCTCGCCCGGGCCGAAGGGCGGTCGGCGCCGGAGCGCTCGATGTTCGCGGACCAGGCGTTGGCGAAGCTGCTCTGGGCCGGTGAACGCGCTGTCCTCGCGCGGGCCAAGGAGCGGATCCGCCGGACGCCGGACAAGGTGTTCCGGCTCGGCGCGAACTTCTTCGGCTACCCCAAGGCGGGCGATGAGTATGCCGCGCGGTTCGTCCGCGCGCTCAACTTCGCGACCTTGCCGTTCTACCTGGGGAGCTTCGAGCCCGAGTGCGGCAAGCCGGACTATGGGCGCTGTGCGGGGATGGCGAAGTTCCTCCACAACAAGGGGCTCCGCTCAAAGGGACACCCGCTGATCTGGTTCTACAACGGCACGACCCCTCAGTGGCAGCGCGACCTCTACGCGGCGGAGGGCTACGATGGGCTCCTCCGCCAGTGCACCGACCGTGTCCGCGACTGCGCGCTCGAGTACATCGGGCTCATCGGCTCGTGGGACATCATCAACGAGGCCCATGGTTGGGCGAACAGCCTGGGCCTCACGCTGGAGCAGCTCGTCGACATCACTCGCGCGGGCTGCGCCGCGGGACGCGAGGCCAACCCGCGCGCGGAGCTAGTCGTCAACAACTGCTGTCTCGACGGCGCCTACGTAGCCCGCGGGCACGACCACGAGGGACCCGCCCCTGCCGAGCGGCTGTGCACGCCGCTGCAGTACATGCGGAACGTCGAGGATGCGGGCACGGACTACGACGTGCTGGGTCTTCAGCTCTACTACCCTTCGCGGGACCTGCTGCAGATCGAGCGTATCATGGATCGCTTCGCGCGGTTCGGTAAGCCCATCCACATCACCGAGGTGGCCGTGCCGTCATCCATGACCGCGGATAACGACAGCTTCTGGAAGGGCGAGGACTCCATCCGGAACATGGGTGTCTGGCGGCGGCCGTGGGACGAGGACGTGCAGGCGGAGTGGGTGGAAGCCTTCTACACACTGTGCCGCGGGCATCCCAGTGTGGAGGCCGTGACCTGGTGGGACTTCGCCGACTACATCCCCGGCCACTTCTTCCCTCACGGCGGCTTCCTCCGGCCGGACATGAGCCCAAAGCCGGCGTACGAGGTGCTGCTGCGCCTTCGGGAGGAGTGGGGGGCGTAGGCCCCGCGATGGCCTCCCAGGCCCTTGCGGGGAGCGCCGCTAGGCGATACGATGTCCACGGTGAGCATACTCACCCATAGTCGAAGACGAAGCTCGTGACGCGCCCCCACGCGGGTGGGGGCAGGGAAGTGCGGTGTAAGTCCGCCGCTGTCGCGCAACTGTGACCGGGGACAAGGTCCTGCAGTGTGCCACTGGGCGATGCCTGGGAAGGCGCGGGGCCGAGGTCGATCCGGAAGCCAGGAGACCGGCGCGCGAGCTCCCGACTTCATCCTCTCGCGAAAGGGGGATGGGGGCCATGCGTTCTGCCGCCTCCGGACATCCAAGCGAGGGCGGTCTCTCTCGTGTCCGCCCCTCGCCTGTGCCGCCGTAACGTTGCCACGCCGTGCCTAGCACTGACGACACGCGCCACCTATGGCAGGAGGGCTAACGTGCGACGCAGATCCGGCTTTACGCTGATAGAGCTTCTGGTGGTGATCGCGATCATCGCGATCCTCGCCGCGATCCTGTTTCCTGTGTTCGCGAAAGCACGAAGCAAGGCCCGGCAGGCGAGCTGCCTGTCCAACGTCAAGCAGCTCGCCCTGGGCGTGCTGATGTACGCCCAGGACTACGACGAGACGTTCCCGATCGCCTACTACTACGGCCCCGGCTTCTCCTGGGAGTATTCCTGGGACTACGTCATCGACTGGACCACGGGGAACTACACGTACGGCCTGATCGGGGCGTACACGAAGAGCACGGAGATCAACAAGTGCCCGAGCATCGGCCAACTCGAGACGTGGGGCCGACCGCAGTGCGGGTACGCCTATAATACGAGCTACATCGGCCACGGCCAGTTTGAGGCAATCGTGCCTCCGGCTTCGCTATCGATGGTGCAGGCGCCGGCGGACACGGCGCTGCTCGCCGATGCCGCCTGGTACTACGGCCCGAACCAGCTCGCGGCTTGCAACTTCCTGCGGTCGCCGTCGGACTGGCTGTACTCCTCAGGCACTGTCCATTTCCGCCACAACGGCACGGCGAACGTGGCGTTCTGCGACGGCCATACCAAGGCGATGACGCGCAAGTACAACCTGTTGCCGTTGGGCGAGGAGTGCGGGGCGCTCTCCCAGGACGACTCGGCCTACGACTACCAGTGAGATGGCGCGAGGGAGCGGGGACAGTCTGCGCACCCCGCCCAGGACGGTCCCCGCTTCCTCGCTCAGGTGAGTGTCCGGTGCCCCGCCGGTATGCGCAGGCTTCTGCTCACCGGCAGAGACGCCGGTGCCACCAGTGTGGTACCCCCATCCGCCGGGACGCGCTTCGACCGGACCACGGAAACGCCCTGGTCGTCATTCCCCGTCTGGAGGGGAATGGCGTATCCTAGTCGGCTGTTGGCCATCGCATCTGCGGAAGGGCAAGGTTGCTTGGCACTCCCGGTCTCCTTGGTTGCCCTCAGCCTCGGCGTGATTCTGCTGGGCGCGGAGTTGTTCACGAATGGCATCGAATGGTTCGGCCGGCGTCTGCGGTTGTCGGACGGGGCTATCGGCTCCGTCCTCGCCGCCGTTGGCACGGCACTGCCCGAGACGATGATCCCCGTCATCGCAATCTTCGGCGGTGATACCGAAGAGCATGTGTCCATCGCGATCGGCGCGATTCTGGGCGCGCCGCTGATGCTGAGCACTCTCGCGTTCTTCGTCACCGGCCTAAGCGTCCTTGTTTTCGCGCGACGACGTGAGGCCGGGAAGCGAATGACGGTGGACCCGGCCGTGCTCGGGAGGGACCTGCGGTCGTTCATCGCAGCGTTCGCCATCGCGATCCTGGCCATCCTCGTCCCGCCAGGCGCGGCGCGCCACGCCGTGGCTGTGGTGCTGATTGGGCTCTACGCCTTCTACATCTATCGCACGTTCCGTCACCACTCGCCGGAGGAGCGGGAGGAGACCCTCACGCCGCTCCGGTTCCAGTCCAAAGTCCTCATCCCGAGCAAGCTCGCCATCGCCGGGCAGGTGCTCTTCGCCCTGGGGTGCATCATCGCCGGCGCGCATATCTTCGTGCATTACCTGTCCGCGATCGCCGTGGCTACCGGTGTTCCGGCGTTGGTGCTCTCGGTGATCGTCGCGCCCATCGCCACCGAGCTGCCCGAGAAGTTCAACTCGATCCTCTGGGTGCGGCAGGGGAAGGACACCCTCGCCATGGGGAACATCAGCGGCGCGATGGTGTTCCAGGGGAGCATCCCCCCGGCGCTGGGAATCTCGTTCACGCACTGGCAGCTCTCGGCCGATGCCATCGCGGGGGCGGTCATTGCGGTGTCTGCCGCGACTCTTGCTTGTGTGGAGTTGGCCTTCCGCCGACGGGTGAGTCCATACTCGCTGCTCGGCGGCGCTGTGTTCTATGCGGCCTTCCTGGTCTACATCTTCGCCATCGCGCCGCCGAGCGCCGGTGCGCTGCCAGCAGGGCACTAGACCCGCCGGCCCTGCCGGTGAGCGGAGGCTGGGACATCACAGGCAGAGACGCCTGTGCCACCCAGCCCCGTGGAAGTGGGCTTCCCCAACTCCCTCATTAGGCCAACCGTCAGGGCCGCCGAACCTCGAACGGAACCTCGACCGCGGCGGGCGGCATTGCCGGGTCAGGGAGGGAGTCGCGGGTGTATGACATCGCGTAGCGCGACCGTGTGCTGTTGGCGATGAGACGGAGCGTGTGGGGGCCGGGCGCGAGAGCGGCGACGTCCAGTGCGGTCGAGGTGCCGGCCAGGTCACGGGCTACCGGCTCACCGTCGATCTCGATGGTGAAGCTTGTTGGCTCGACACCCGCCCAGGTCCAGTAGGCCTCCAGCGTGTCGCCGCCAACGACTTCGCGATAGGCCGGGCGAGCCAGAGCCAGGACCGTCGTCTCCGGCGTGGACTGGCGATACAGGTCGACCAGCGCGCGCGTCAGGTTCAGGTAGAGGAACCCCCAGCCGCCGTCGCCGCGGTATGCCGGCGTGGTCAGCGAGACGGGCTCGATGTCATCGCTCAGCTCCACACTATACGAGTCCACGTAGACATTGTGATCGGGCCCGTAGCCGCCACCCTCGGGCTGGCCGGCGAACTCCTGGAACTGGTGGATCTCGATGAAACGCGCTCGGTACTTCAGCGCGGACTTGAAGGACTCGATGTAGGTCCAGCCGCCGCGCCGACCGTAAGCCGTGTCCGCGAGCCACCCACCACCGCTGAAGAAGGCCGTCGAGACCGTCAGGCATTCGGGCGCGCCCTCGTAGTAGGTCACCGCCGGTTCGAGGCTGCCGTCCATCCACGACCAGTAGCCGGCCTCGTTCAGGTGGTTTGCGTCGTGCTGCGAGGAATGCCAGCGGATGGTGAAGTGCTCATCGTTGGGCGGGACCTGTCCCTCGAGTGCGCCCGGGCCGCCACCGTTGTGGATGATGACGAGCGGCTTGCCGAGGTACTCCACGAAGAGCCCGGCGAAGCGGGGGTTGCGGACGTAGTTGTTGTAGATGAAGTCCAGCTCCTCGTTGATCGCCTGCATCGTCGTCGATGGGCCGTTGTTCAGGCCGGGGTAGAGCACGACGCGCGGCACGGGATGGCCCTCGTCCCGCAGCTCCGCCAGTACCTCAAGGGCGAGTGTGGTCGCCAGGATGATCTCATTCGTGCCGTCGGGCCGCTCGTCCCAATGCTCCTTGCCCCAGAGGTGGTTCGTCCAGTCCACGATGAGGAAGTCGGTCCCGGATTCCATGAGCCAGAGCATGTGCTGCCGCGTGACATCGCGGTTGAAGGACCAGTAGAGGCCCATGAGCGGTACCGCCTGCGCGGTAGTCCAGCTCGCGTTGAGCGGCGTGAACCAGGGCTCCCACTGGACCCCCACAAGGTGCTCCGGGTCGCTCGGGATCGCGTCCAGCTTCCGCCACTCTACATCCACATGCGCCGGCTTGGAGGCGATCAGGCCCTCGCGAATGGGGGTGCCGGTGACCAGGTCAGCACGTTGTTCCTTGCCGGGCCAGTTCAGCATGGCGCCCGACCATAGCGCGTTCAGTGCCTGCCCGATCACGGCAGCGGGCTGTCCCTCGGGGCTGGGGCTGGGCCAGTCCGCGGGTGGGGTGTCGAATGCCTGCCACTCCGGCCCGGTGTCGATGACCGCTGTCCCGGCGGGCCCCTCGAGCTCCAGCCGCACGAGCAGCCCAGCGGGACCGGTGCCGTTGCGCGCCTCGACGGCAAGAAGGTTTGGGCCGTCCCGCAGCCGTGCCTGCAGGTCGGCGACTGGTGGGGTGTCGATCCACCCGCCGAAGTCTTGCACCTTCTCGCCGTTGAGGTAGACCGTGGCCGAGTCATCCACGGCACACCAAAGCGTCGCGCGCGTGGTTCCCGGCGGCACATCGAAGGCGTGAGAGAGGTGGACGGTCTGTTGGTCGCGCGCCTCACCGGCCCAGATCCAGCTCTCGGTGCTCGGCACTACGTCGCGAGAGGCAACGGTGATATCCGCCGGGCCGGGGTTGGGCAGTGGGATGTGGAAGACGGCGCGGCCCTCGGCGTCCGCGTACTCGTGCGCACCCCAGCGCCGACCGTTGACGTACGGGAGCAGGAGGTAGCCCTCAGCCGGGGTGCCATCGGACCGACGGACCTGTGCCGCGACCTCCACCGAGCGCCCCATGCCGACCTGCGTCTGGTCGACCTGCACCTGGATGTCAAGCGGCTGGGCGAGGCAGAGCGACGAGAGCATGAGCATCACCACCGGAGAGAGCCATGTTGGATGGGGCGCGGATCGTCGAACCACGAGTGCACCTTCCGTTCCTCAGAGCGCACGCCGCGGGCTAAGGAGCTTCCCAGTTCCATGAGGCCTTCTGCTTGCCACCTCGGCGGCCGGTCATCCGGCTGACACGGATCTCGATGGCGCCGCAGCGTTGCACCTGCTGTTCGGTCACGGGCGCGCGAGGACCTTGCGATGTGGCGTAGCGGGCCTGGAACTCCTCGAGGATCGTCCGCCGTTCGGCCGGATCGTCGATGACGCGCGCCTGGCCCCAGCAGAGGACACTCTCGAATGCGTTGTCGCATAGGTCACCGGCGTGGGGACTCGGGCGTCCCTCCTGGCGGGCGACGGTGAAGCACGCGCTCGGGTTCGCGCGGATCATGTCGAGCTTCCGCCCCTCGAGGGCACAGTGCATGAGGATGCGCCCCTCGGTGTAGGTGTAGTTGATCGGCACCACGTAGACCTCGCCACCCAATGTCAGGCCAAGGTGCCCCAGATCCTCCTCGGTGAGGATGGCCTCCATCGCTGCCAGGTCTGCCGAGCCGTTGCGCTGCTCGCCCATACGGCTTTGCCTCCCGCGTTAGTGGGGACCATGATACCTTGGAGCCCAGCCTGCGGCGAGTGCCGCGCCCGCGGGATGGAACACTCCCGCAGCCGCGGAGGTCCTCCTGTTAGAAGGGGGGCACGCCATGCAACCCGTTGTCCGTGCTCTCGCCATCGTGTTGCTAGGGTGGACTCTAGGCCTGTCACCCGAGCCGTGGCTGGCCAAGGCCGCTGCGTCCTCGCCGCCAGTGGATGCCGATAGGCTCATCGTCGAGGTCGCTTCCGAGCGGTTGCCCGATTTGCCACCAGCGTTCTCGTCGCTCTCCGGGCGCGTACTGGCGCCGGACGGCAGGACACCAGCGGCGAGCATCCTGGTGTTCGTCGATCGGGATGACCATGAGCCCCCGGCCGACCTCCGTGACGTGGACTGGGTGTTCGGCGTCGAACCGCCGTACTATGCCTACAGCGACGCCGACGGCGCCTACTCGATTGATGAGATCGCGCCCGGGCGCTGGCGGGTCACCCTCTACGCCCAGGGCAAGATCGTGGCGTCTGTTGGCCGTATGCTCCTCGGGAACGCGGAGGACGCGAAGCGTGACCTCGTCATACCGCCCATTCCGTGCTGGCGCGGGGTCGTAGTGGAACACGACGGCGTCACACCCGTGCCGAACGCCTCAGTCACCTTCCTTCCGGCCGACCTCACTGGGTGGGAGTGGGGCCTCGGCTGGATAGGCCAGTTCTCAGCGTCTGCGGACCGGCGGGGCGAGGTCCGCATGTACGGCGAACTGAATGACGCGTTCGGGGCGTACATGGACTTGCCTTTCACCTGGCGGAAGGCACCCCTCTCTCCGGGTGACCTGCGCTTGCAGGCGGGCCGGGCTCCGCAGGTGCTGCAACTGCCGGAGCTGCCGGCACTCGACTGTGCACTGCTGTCACCGGACGGCCCTCTGGCGAAGCAATGTGCCGTATCGCTGCTGCAGCTTCGTTCCCCCACGTCTCGTCGGTACGACACGCGGACCGATGCCCTCGGGCGACTGCACGTCGTTCTGTCGCCGGCGGACACGCCCAGCCCCCTCCTCCTGGTCGCATCGGGTATCGGCTGGGCGGAGCTGGACACCAGCGCGAAGGCCCTGCCGCAGGAGTTGGCGCTGCTCGAGGGGGCGGCCATTGGCGGTACCGTCATCGCGCCGGATGGGTCGCCGCTTGGTGGTGCTGAGCTGTCCGCGGAGATGATGGTGGGCGACACGTTCACGACGACCGTAGCCGCCGGCCGTACAGGGTCGGACGGGACCTTCGAGCTGCGTGGGCTCCCGCCGGGCTTCTGTCAGGTGGATGTGCCGGGCTACACGACTGAGTCCCCCGTCCGCTTGCTGTTTCCAGGAGACGTGTACCGGGCCACCGTGCTCTGCACGGACGCAGACGCTCGCATCCGCGCGACGATCCCCGAGCCCATGTACCGCCTTTCGGGCGCCATCACCCGCTCGGACGGACGGCCCCTTAAGGGAGTGAAGGTGGGAGTGAACGTCGTGGAGGGTGGCGGCTGGCCTTTGGGGACTGCTCCCGTCTCAGAGACGGGTCGGTTCGAGATCGTGGGCATGCGACCGGGCGAAGCCCAGCTATCGGTTCACTACGAGGGGCGGCTTGTGGGCGTCGTGCCCGTCCGCATGGGGCCGGACAGCGATGTGCGTTGCCGTGCGGAGATCCCCTGGCCGAGAGCGGAGATCGGTGGCCGCGTCCTCGATGGCGTCTCGAAGCAGCCTGTGAGCGGAGCCATGGTCATTGCTCTTCCCGAGGAGTACGGTAGGAACCTGCAGCCGGGCACCTACCTGCATCTCCTATACCGTCCTGGCCAGTCCATGCTTTCGGTCAGCGGCGTGCCCTATGCCCCTCTGCTGCCCGGTGGGGTCTTGGCGGCGTACCCTCACGCAACGACCGGCCGAGACGGCGCCTATCGGCTGAGAGGACTTCCGGAGGGACGCTGCTCCGTCGCCGCCATCTCTGACGATGGACGGTCGGGGCTGATGACCACCACCGTGACGAGCGACAGCCCGCGGCGGAGCACCGTCGACATCGCGGTCTTCAGGTCGGAGCCCGTGCGGGACGCCACCCCGGAAGATGCCGGCGGCCCGGTCGACATCCGCATCATGACCCCCGACGGGGCTCCTGTTTCCGCATGGGTCCTGCCTCTGCGCCGGCCCTTTGGCTCGTTCACATGGGAACCGCTGCCGGGGCATACCGTCCGGGTCTCTGGCGGCGCGTGTCGACTGGAAGGCCTGCCCCTGGGGGAGTACCGGTTCCTCGCGCAGACGCCTACGGGGTCTCCCGTGCCCGCGGGTCCCCTGCCCCGCACCCCCGGCGAGGGGAGGGCACAGGGCGTCTCCGATGTGGTACTGGTGTCGGCGGGCACCGAGAGGACGGCGCGGATCGTTCTCGAATCCTTCGGAACCGTAGCGGGGCACGTGGCGGCCGCTGACGATGTGCCGGTCACGCGGGGATGGGTGCGTGTCCGAGGTACTGAGCAGCCGAGAGACGGGGTCCGGGCTACCCACGAGATCCTACCGCTCGACGGGAACGCGGGGTACACGGCTCTTGTGCCTCCGGGCCGCTACGAGGCGGGGGTGATCGTGCCAGTGGGGAGCCGGCTGGCGGACCTGCGCACCGGCGAGGCAGACATCCCGCCGGGGCGGTCAAGCAGCATTGATATCACGGTGCAAAGAATGCCCAAGCCGGAGCCGGTCATAGTAAGGCAGATGGCGGCCCCCGCTGCCGTCATCCGGCCTGGCCGTACCGTACCCGGCCGGGCTGTGGACGACGCCACGGGGCAGGCTCTAGCCGGAGTGAGCGTCACGGCCGTGGACTCTCCCTTCGAGCACGAGTCTGCAACGGTCCGGACGGACGACCAGGGCGCCTTCACTCTGGAGGGGCCGGACTACAGCCTCTGGCGACCTGTCGCTCGGGCGCCGGGCTACGCTCCTGCCGAAGGCGGAACCATAGCTCCCAGTGATGCCGGGCAGCCCCCGCTGAAGGGGTCGGAGGCTCCTATCGAGCTGCGCATGGGACGCGGTCTGACGATCGAGGGGCGCGTCGTGTGGCCGGATGGCGTGCCGGCATCCCGCGTGCTGGTTGGGCTCGATCTGGTCCTTACCGATGCGTATCCGTTGGCACTCGGTTCGCCTTACACCCCATCGCAGAAGAAGGCTACGGTGGGGCCCGACGGGACGTTCCGGTTTGAGTCCGTCGCACCCGGTAAGTGCGCCCTCTGCGTCTACGACAACACGGTGATGCTGAGCAAGAGGGTAGTGGTCGAGGGCGGACACGGAGATACCATCTCCGGGCTACGTCTGCGCGTCCTGCGACGAGTGGCGCGCATCCATGCGGACCTTCGCGGAATGCCCCGCCCCGACGTTGTCGCGGATCTGGAGGTGACGCTGCGGCGGGAGGAGGAGCAGAACGGGTACGGCGCGCGGCGAACAGCTACCGGCGGCCTCGCGTTCACTGACGTGCCCTGCGGCTACTACACGCTGCGTGTACGGAGCCATCACAGCGGCAGCGAGTTGGCACTTGGCAACGCGTCGGTCGAGCCGGACACGGAGTCACTGGTGGTGGACCTCAGCCGCGCTCCATGGGTACTGGGTCGCATCCTGACGCCCGAGGGCCGCAACGTGCCGCCCAGTTACTCCGTCGCCTACGGCAGCGAAAGCGGCCCGGCCCAAGGGGCGCCCATGACGCCAGTCGCGTCGGACGGCTCTTTCGTCCTGTCCCCGCCCTACAGCCCGATGGCGCACCTACTGCTGCTCGCGGGGCCGCACTCCGTGCTCGGGCGCTGGGGAGGTTCGACCAGATCCCGCGTGACTCGCAGGGCGCGCTGCAGATAGCCATAGCGTCCGACTGAAGTTGGGACTCCGATGGGCTCCCGGGCGCGGCGCCGATGGTGCATAATCACTGCACCACCGTGCCGGGGAGGCGCCGATGAGGATGCGCGTCGTGTACCTTCTCACCCTCGCCGCTGTCGCTGCGGCGGCGAGTGCAGCGCCGCTGGGAGTACCGATCGTCGAGCAGGACTGGTACTTCCGCGAGTCACTCACCGCGATACGTGATTGGGAGACCATCCTCAAACGGTGCGAAGCCGCCAAGGATCCCGTGGCCGACGTGCCGATCCTCCCGGTGCCGGACGGTGCCGCCGCCGTGGTCTGGGCCAACCCCGTCCCCCATCGGCTCATGCCGGCGGGATGGGAGGCCGAAGAGGTAGCGGCCCGGCGGGTCGAAGGAGCGACGCAGATCCGCCGTGGCGCAGGTGAGTGGCAGACCGCCGCGGATGACGAGGGGATCATCGGCTACCAGCACCCTGGTGGCGGGGACAAAGATCGGTGGTATCACGCGTACTATCGCCGCTTCGATGCGCTCACCCGGTTCCAAGTAGCCCCCGCCCCGATCGGCATCCACGTCGAGCCGCCGCAGGACTGGTCCCGCGGCGTGAACACGGTCCGGCTGTCCATCACGAACGCCTCCGACCGCGAGGTGCTCGCCCGAGTGGCCGCTCGGCTGCTGCTCCCGGAAGGTGAGTCGCCGGTACCTGGGCAGGAGCTGCGCGTGGCACCGGGCGAGGCAGTCGATGTGGACCTCGCGGTGGACCTACAGCAAGCGGGCGGCGCGTTGCTTACCATCGAGGTCTCCGCGGGCGAGCAGACATGGCGCATCCCGCTGCTGACGTGCATCGAGGACGTGGACGCGGTGCTGGGGAGCGTAGGGCAGGTCCTCGCGGACACCCCCGATCCGGCGGGACGGGACGAGTATCGCTCGCTGCAGGGATTGGCCGAAGCATGGCAGCCCGGCCCCGGCCAGGGGGAGAAGTGGCGGGAGCTGTTCGCCGCGGCGAGTGCGCTGCGTGACCGACTGCTGCTGTCGCGGATGGACTTCGACTCGCTGCTGCTCATCAAGCGCAAGCCATTCGATTCCGAACAGCCCTACATGGACGCCCACCATCTCCACAACCGTCCCGGCGGTGGGATCTACCGGCTGTCGCCTATGCGGCCGGATGGCGCGCTGGACCCGGTGGCCACGGATCTGGGCGAAGGCGTCTATCGGGACCTGTGCCTGCACTGGGACGGCGACCGGGCCGTGTTCTCCTTCGGCAACGGTTCCGACAAGTGGGATGGCGGCCAGAGCTACCACATCTACGAGGTATCGCTGCGCGATGGCTCCGTGCACCAGCTCACATTTGGCGCAAAGAACGACTGCGAGCCTTTCTACCTGCCGAACGGGCAGATCGGGTTCACCTCTGACCGCTCGGAGCACTTCGTGATGTGCGGCGGCGACCGCCACGTGGCGAACCTGTTCATCATGGAGGGCGACGGCGCGAACCCGCGGCAGCTTAGCTTCAACATGTTCAACGACTTCAACCCATCGGTCCTCGACGACGGGCGGATCCTCTACACTCGGTGGGAGTACAACGAACGCTCGGTTACCTCGCTGCACGACCCGTTCACCATCGAGCCCAGCGGCCGGATGATGCGGCCTTACTACGGCAACGCCACCATTCGACCCAACGTGGTCATGTTCCCGCGGCAGATCCCGGGCAGCCGCAAGGTCGTGGGGCTGTTCACCGCCCATCACGGTCAGACTCAGGGGCCGATCGGGATCATCGACACCGGGATGGGTGTGGACGGCCCCGAGCCGCTGACCGTCCTGACGCCCGGAGTGCCGATCACAGGCGAGAAGCACGAGGACAGCTATGTCGGGTGGTTCAGCGATCCACGCCCGCTCAGCGAGACGACCTACCTCTGCTCCTACACGCCGACATGTGTCCCCTGGCGAGAGAACACGTGGGCGATCTACATCGGCGACCAGCACGGCAACCTCGCTCTCGTCTACCGGGCCCCGGAGATCTCCTGTGAGGAGCCCGTGCCGCTGGTGCAGACGAAGCGCCCCATGGTGCTGCCTTCCGCGGAGCCCGGATCAGAGCGCACGGACGGCACGGCCGAGTTGGTGCTGCTGAACGTCACCCGGGGGCTGACCGACGTGCCGGTCGAGGCGTGCCGGTACCTCCGTATCATCGAGGACGTGCCGCGCAAGTCGGTGCTCACCGGCGGTGTGGTGTGCACATCGAACACGTCGATCTACAGCATCAAGCGAGTGCTGGGCACCGTGCCCATCGAACCCGATGGCTCGGCCAACTTCGCCGTGCCCGCGAACCGTAATGTCTACTTCGAGGTGCTCGATGGCGATGGGCTCGAGGTCCAGCGTATGCGCAGCGTCGTGTGCCTCAAGCCCGGTGAGAAGCAGACGTGCATCGGCTGTCACGAGCCGCGAACGACGGCGCCTCCGAACGCGTTCGCTGCCGCTACGCTTCGCGAGCCGTCCGTGGCGACCGCTCCTCCCTGGGGAGACCGCATCATCAGTTTCCTTCGGGATGTGCAGCCGATCCTCAATGAGCAGTGCGTGCAATGTCACGCATACGATCGGCGCACGAACGGTGTGGTGTTGACCGATGAGCTGACCCCTCAGTTCACCGTGGGCTACGAGGAGCTGGTGCGGCACATCGCCTTCGCCAACGCCATGCGATGGGACAACCCCGACGACGTGTATGCCCGGCCGCCGTACACTTACGGCTCAGGGGCTTCTCACGTCATACGGATGCTGCGCGACGGACATCATGGAGTGGAGCTGAGCCCGGAGCAGTGGCAGGCGCTGACGACGTGGGTCGACGCGAACGGGGTCTACTACGATACGTACGTGTCCACCTATGGCTCCGGCCGCGACATCTTTGACGGTGCGCCGAGGAAGCGGCTCCGCGAGATCTACGACCGCCGATGCGCGACCTGCCACGGCGATGGCGAGGGGCAGGCGGGCATCTGGTGGCAGAGCCTGAACCGTCGCGAGCCGGAGTCGAGCCGCTTCCTGGCTGCGCCGCTGGCCCAAGCGGCGGGCGGCTGGCAGCGGTGTGGCGAGGTTGTGTTCGCGGATGCGTCGGACCCGGACTACGTTGCGGGTCGCGATGTCCTACAGGCTCTTGCCCGCCAGCTTGAGGAACGGCCTCGCGAGGACCTCGCGTCCATCCGCGGGACCGCTGCGGAGCTCCAGATGGTGACCTTCCCGGAACCGCCCGCGCCTCGGTCGGTGCGGCTGGTACGACCCGATCAGGGATGGGTGGCCCTGTCGGACCTCCCATGGGTCGAGGCGTCCGCCGGATGGACGGCGACCGGGGACCTGGTGCCCTGGCGCGACAAGGATGTGGAGGGGCACACATTCACACTGGAGATGCTCCGCTGCCCGAAGGGCATCGGCACTCACGCGCCCTCGGACATCCGCTATGCGCTCGATGGGGCCTACACGCGCCTGCGCGCGACCGTCCAGGCGGCGGAGGCGGGGGGCACGGTGGTGTTCCGCGTACTGGCGGATGGCCGGTGCCTGTTCGAAAGCGCGGTGCTTCGGGGGCCCTATGACACGGCGGAGGTGGACGTCGACCTCACGGGCGTGTCCGAGCTTCGGCTCATTGTCGACAACGCCGGTGACGGCATCAACGCCGATATGGCGAACTGGCTGAACGCAGAGCTACTGCCGAACCAGTGAGGGCCAAGCACTGGGTGCGGGCACCTGCTCCGTGTGGAAAGGGGGCGCTTGCCCCCGGTTCCCGGAGCTAGCTACGCCTTCGCGACCTTGTTGGCCTTAAGGCACGATGTGCACACATACGCGCGTCGCGGCGTCACGCCGTCCAGGATCCGCACACGCTGCAGGTTCGGTAGCCAGCGACGGTTCGTTTTCCGCGCCGAATGGCTCACATTGTGGCCTACCATCGGCTTCTTGCCACACACATCACAGATACGCGACATGAGGATCGCTCCTTCGACACCGGGAGACGTGCAGCTCGACCGAGGGGCGGATGCGCCTCCGCGCGGGGCCCGATAGTGACACCGGGGCACCGGGCAATCACACGAAAGACGCCGCAAGGCCTTGCGGCCCGCGGCGAGCAGCGGATAGTCTATCAGCAAGGACGTGACCATGCAAGGTCCGGTACCGGACATCCCGATGTTCCCGCCGCCACCCTTGGCGCCCGCGCCGCAGCCGGGGGTGCGGATGATCGCACCGTTCGTGCGGACTCAGGCGCCGCTAGAGCCGCAGGACTCCCTGGTCAGAGCGGCTTCCTTACTGCGCCTCTCCCCCCTCGGCCTGGCGCCGGTGCTGGATCAGGGCCGTATCGTCGGCACGGTCGATCAGGCCTGCCTGCGGCCCGACAACGGCCGCATGTGCGATGCCGCTGAGCTCGCCCGGGTCGAGAACGTGATGCGTCCGATCGTGGTCACCATCCCCATCTTCGCCCCGCCGGACATCGCGCTGCAGATGCTGGATGCCCACCGCACGGACGTCATGCCCGTCGTGGACCACTCAGGGAGGTACCGGGGCCTCATCGCGCGTGCCGACTTGGTGCTGGTCACCAGCGGAGTCGCGCCCCCCGAGAGAATCGGCGGCATGGCCACCCCCCTGGGCGTGTATCTGACCAGCGGCACGGCCCGGGGCGGGGTGGGGGACCTGGCTCTGTTCCTCTCGGGCCTCTCGCTCTTCTGCTTCATGGTCCTCGCATGGGCCGTGGTGTTCGCCATCACCTGGTTCCTGGAGCCCAACAGCGCGATCAACCTGGCGCTTCTGGGGCCGACAACATCGCTGCCGTGGGCATGGCTCGCCGTCGGCGCCATGATGGGCCTGCTGTTCCGCACCAGCCCGCTTGCGGGCTACCATGCCGCCGAGCACCAGGTCGTCCATGCGGTGGAGCGCGGCGAGGACCTGGTGCCGGAGCGGGTGTCCCGGATGCCTCGCGTCCACCCGCGGTGCGGCACGAATCTGGTCATCGTCGGTGTGACTGCCACGGCCATCGTGATGTTCCTCGGCGGGACGACAGACGGCGTGGTGGTCGCCGTGATCGTTGCCCTCATCGCGCGGTATCCTCTCGGTGGCTTGGCACAGTATTTCGTCACCACCAAGCCTGCGGGCGAGGCGGAGCTTCGAAGTGGGATCCGGGCCGCGGAGGACCTGATCGAACGTCACCAAGCCGTGATCGGCAAGGCGCTGTCCCCCATGCAGCGTGTCTGGGCCATGGGCCTGATCCAGGTCGGGGCAGGGCTGCTCATCCCCATGTGGGCGTTCACCCGCCTGCTCAACCTGATCGGCATTCCGCTGCCCTTCTAGGCGTACGCGTATGCAGCGCCGCAATCAGCCCATCCTCGCCGCATGTAAGGACACGTACGACCGATTGGGACTCGTGATCGCGGCGAACGGTGTGTTCGTCCTGGTCGCTCTCGCGACGCTCGGCGTGCTGCCGCTATTCGTTAGCGATGCGGCGGGTCCGGAGCTAATGGCCGTGGGCGCCGTGGTCGTCATTGGCCCCCTTCTGTACGGGGTGTATGCCCTGGCGGCGGCCGTGGTTCGGCGCGAGGACACACCGGCCCGACTCATGGTCGCCGGCTTCGGGCGGCGCTTCCCCAGAGCAGCCGCATTCGCCGGGCTCAACGGAGTGGTCTACGCGTTCACCGCGTTCACCATCACGTTCTGGCTCAACTCGCCGTCAGTCCCGCTCCGGGTCATCGGGTTCGTGTGGGCCTGGCTCCTCCTGATATGGTCCGTCGCGCAGTGCTACGCTCTGCCGATCCTCGTGACCCAGAGCCTGGGTGTGTGGGCGTCGGAGCGGGTGGCGCTCTACCTTGTGTTGCGCCGGCCGGGAGCGGCCCTGGTTGTCGCGGCCCACGCGCTGACCATCGTCGGCGTCGCCATCGCTACGGTCGAGTCGGGCATCGGCGTGCTGATGGGAGCGACGGTCCTCCTAACCGCCACCGTCGTCTTCGTGCACGTGGCGCTCGTACACACGCGCATGACGCTGCAGTTGATCGACGACGAGTGGGCAGGGACGAAGCCCACACCGCCCGAACTTCAACCGCACACCGGAAGCGGAGGGTGACACATGCCGCAAGTGACGACACTGGGTATCTTGGTCGCCGACATCCTGGGCCGCCCGATCGACTCGATTCCGGAGCGTGGCAAGCTATCGCACGTCAAGGAGATGACGCTGCACATCGGCGGCTGTGCCGCGAACACGGCCATCGGGCTGCACAAGCTGGGTGTGGACACGGCGTGCATAGGGAAGGTGGGGAACGACGGCTTCGGCGACTATGTCGCCAAGTTCCTCTCGGACAGCGGCGTGGATGTCCGCGGCGTGCGTCGCGACGCGGTCGCGACGACTTCCGCCACCATGGTGCTCGTGGGCAGCGACGGTGAGCGGACGTTCCTGCACCACATCGGCGCGAATGCGACGCTCAAGCCCGAGGATGTCGACATGGGCATCGTCGGGGCCGGCGCGATCCTGCACATCGCCGGCGCCTTCCTCATGCCCGGGTTCGACGGCGAGCCGGCGGCAAAGGTCCTCAAGGCGGCCAAGGAGCGCGGTGTCACCACGAGCCTCGACACGGCATGGGATGCCACCGGGCAGTGGATGAAGGTGCTCGAGCCGATGCTTCAGCACGTCGACTACTTCGTGCCGAGTTACGAGGAGGCCAGGCTTCTCACCGCGCGTGAGGACCCCCGCGATGTGGCCAAGGCACTGCGCGACTATGGGATCGGCATCGTCTGCCTGAAGATGGGGGGTGACGGCGCGCTCTGCCTGTCGGATGAGGGGGAGATCCGAATGCCGATCTTCCGCGTGGACCCCGTGGACGCCACCGGCGCCGGCGATGCCTTCGCCGCGGGCTTCCTGTGCGGCGTCGTGCAGGGCTGGGACCTGGAGCGCACGGTCCAGCTCGCGAACGCCGTCGGCGCCCTGTGCGTCACCGCTATGGGCACTACCGCGGGGCTGCGCAGCCTGGAGGGCACGATGGAGTTTATCGAGACGAGGACGAAGGGTGGCTAACACGGCACCGCGGATCGGGCTTACGTTCACGCAGGACAGCCCCGCCGCGTCCGTCTGCCGGCGCGTACTCCAAGACGCGGGGGCGAGGGTGACGACGCTGCTTTATGGGGCGGGCTCCTTAGGGAACCCGCGGCTCGCAACGTTGGACGGCCTGGTTCTGTCCGGTGGCGGCGATGTTCACCCATGGTACTTTGGGGAGCCGCTGCTGCCGCTGTCGAACGGCATCGATGAGGACCGCGATGCGCTGGAGATCGCGCTGGTTCGCGAAGCGGCTGCGACCGGTGTGCCGGTCCTGGGCGTTTGTCGCGGGATGCAGGTGTTGAACATCGCGCTCGGGGGCTCGATCTACCAGGACACAACGGCCCAAGGCCCGCCCGAGTCCCAGCGGCACAAGTTCGCACGGGATGACCCGGAGCGTTTCCACACCGTTCGGCTGGCAGAGGGCAGTTGGCTGCACCGAGCCTGCGGAAGAGACGAGCTGGTGGTCAACAGCCATCACCACCAGGCCATCAAGGATGTCGCGCCCGGTCTGCGGGTGGTGGGGCGCGCGCCGGATGGCGTGCTGGAGGCGGTCGAGGCCTCGGACTCGTTGCCCACGATGGTCGGCGTTCAGTGGCACCCGGAGCGGTTGGGCGCGGACGGCCTGTGGACCTATGCAGCATTTGTGGAGGAGTGCAGGCGGCGGACGGGGGGCTAGGCGAACAGGAACGGCATCCGCCCTTCGGCCCATCCCGCGAGGGAGGGGCGCCGGAGAGGAGGGGGCTTGGCCACGTGGGACGCGTGACGGCTTTGGACCTGGTTCTCGGGGTGTTCCGCCTCGTGCTCGGCGTGTTTGCTCTGCTGTGGCTCGTGGGGGTAGAGGACAGCAATCTGATGCTGTCGGCGCCGGTCATCTGGCTCATCGTCGCGCTGTTCTGCATCTACGCTTTGCTGGTCGCGGGGCTCACGCAGCAGCGCCCGGGGAGCGCCAACGTCGTCTACGGGGCCTCGGCATTCATGGACCTCTCGTTCGTGACATTCCTGGTCCACATCTCCGGTGGCGCCGACTCGCCCTTCTGTGCGACCTACGTCCTCATCGCCGCCGTGCACACGCTGTACTTCGGCCTCGGCTTTGGGTTGCTGCTGGGCCTGTCGTCATCGGTGCTGTGCTCCATGGCTGTCCTGTCGGATACGGAGAGCGTGCTGCCGCCGATCAGGTCGGCCTACTACGTCACCCTCCCCTTGCTCACCGCATTCTGCGCCGGGGTCGTCCGCGCGCGGCGCGACGCCATGATTCGCCAGGGCCGAAGCCGGCCCGAAGACTCGTGCGCCGCTCTGGTTCGACGGATGCTGGCTCTGCACGTGCTCTCTCACGCCGACGCACCGCCCCGACGCCGGCTCGAGTTGCTGGATGGCCTGATGGGGGCGGTGCTGCAGGACATGGGGCTCATCGCCTATGCTTGCTACGTCGTCGATGAGAGTAGGAAGCTTCGCTGCATCGCGTCGCGGGGTCTCAGCGAGGAGGCACTGCGCCACGATGCGGCGCCCGCTGAGCTCCCGGTTCCGGACGAAGGCGCCAAGCCGGCCGTTTTCGGGGCGCGTGAGGGGCTGGGCGCGGAGCTGTTCGACTTCATGGACGACGACCGCGGCACCTGGGCGTGCGCGCCTATCCGCTCCGGCGACGACACGATCGGGCTGATCCTCGCCGCGTCTCAGGACAGGATTCGGCCCGACATGCTGGACGCGCTCACCGCAGCGGCCGACCAGCTCGCCCTGGACATCCAGCACGGGTAGTCCCCCGTTGCCTCTCAGGCAGCGCGAGCCGCCCGTTGTGTTCCTCGTGCGGGGAATGCAGGTTACCGCAACCGCAGTACGCGAATCACACGCAGTTGCCCAGGCCCGATCTGTGGCACCGGATGCGCCCGGGAGCAGTCGGAGGGAGACCACAATGGATCGGCATGAGGCAGTACAACGCGACGCGACGTCCAGCGCGACCTCGCGCCGTGAGTTCATCAGGCAGGCGGGCACGGCGGTTGCCGGAGTGGCGCTGGCCGCAGCCGCGATCCCGCGAGCTCACGCTCAGGCGAACAACACCATCCGCCTCGCGCTGATCGGCAGTGGCGGACGCGGCACAGGCGCGGTCGCCAATGCGTTCGAGGCCCCAGGCGGGCCGGTGGAGCTGTACGCGGTCGCAGACGTGTTCGAGGACCGGCTCAATGGCTCGCTCCAGAGCCTTACCGACCAGTATAAGGACAAGGTGAACGTGCCTGCGGAGCGACGGTTCCTCGGGTTCGATGCCTACAAGGGCGCCATCGATTGCCTACGTCCGGGGGATGTGGTCATCCTGACGGCCCTGTGCTACTGCCGGCCGTTGCATGTGGAGTACGCCGTGCAGAAAGGCGTCAACATCTTCATGGAGAAGCCGTTCGCCCCGGATCCGCCGGGGCTGCGCCGCATCCTCGCCGCGGGCGAGGCTGCGAAGGCGAAGCACCTCAAGATCGGCGCCGGGCTCATGTGCCGCCACTCCAGCGCGCGCCAGGCGATGATCGACGAGATCCGCAATGGCCGGATGGGCGAGATCCAGTACATCCGCGCCTACCGCATGACCGACGGCGTTCGAATCGGCCCGCGCGACCCGAATGAGAAGGAGATCGAGTACCAGATCCGCCGCAAGCACGATTTCTTCTGGGTCTCCTCCGGTCGCATGATCGACTACCTGATCCACCAGATCGATGAGTGCTGCTGGATCATGGATGCTTGGCCCGTCTCGGCGCACGCCTTGGGTGGCCGTGCACCCAACGACGATAGCTGCGGACAGAACCTCGACACCTACGCCATGGAGTTCACCTTCCCGAACGGCCGCAGCGCCTTGGTGAACCACCGCGACATCCCGGGCTGTTACAACGACTTCGCGACGTACGTCCACGGCTCCGCGTGCGCGGGGCAGTTCTCCGGCGACGGACATCAGCCGATCGTCCGCATCTACGAGGATCAGCACACCGAGGGCGGCAAGATCGTGTGGCAGCCCCAGCGCGAGACGAGGAACCCGTGGCAGGCGGAGTGGGACGTGTTACTCGATCGGATCCGCAACGACGAGGAGCACAACGAGACGGAGCGTGCGATCAAGTCCGACACCGCAGCGATCCTTGGCCGCGCCGCCGGGCACCTGGGCCGCATCGTGACCTTCGACGAGGTCGCGAACTCCGACTACCAGTTCTACCCCGACGTGGACCACGTCGGGTACGACTCCCCGTCACCAATGCCCGCGGACGCGACCGGCCATTACCCCGTACCCATCCCCGGCGCCTGGAAGGGGCTGTAGGCTACGCCGTCAGGCAACCTGCCGTAGGAGCGACATCGGTCGCGATGCTGTCGCCCATGTCGGGCTGGGGTATCGTGGCTGAAGCCGCTCCTACGTCCGGTGGGTTGTGTGGCGAACGGTGGGGCGTGTGAGAGATGTAGAGAGGCGGTAGCCGTATGCACTCCGTGCTCGGCATGGCGCTCGTCGTCAGTGCGTCGTCCGCGATCGCGCAGGCGCCTGTGGCGGACATGACGCTCGGGCCTGAGGGGCGCATTGCCGTCTCGCTCGATGGGCGGCCGATGCTGTCGGTTGGGCTGTGCGCGTGGCATGGGGAGTGGGTCTACCTCGCCGAGTACAACGCCGACATCACGCGAGTCCTGGTCGAGGGTGCGACCCAACTCGCAATCCAGATGCCCCCCGGTGAGGAACCCATCGTCGAGGTTCAGGTCACGGCGCGCTCCGTGGATGGCGGGCTTGATGTCGAGTACCGGATCCGGAAGCTGCGCGATGTGGAGCTGAAGCGTGGCATGCTCACCCACTTCGCCTTCCCGCATGCGACCACGCAGGGGCATCGCGCCTTCATCTCGCCGGGGAAGAACACTCGGTTACCGGCGGCGCTCTCCGGCACGGGCACCAAGATGGGCGTCGAGCTGACCGATGGGCTGTTCTTCACCGCCGAGCCGGCGCGGCCGCGCGAGTTCGAGTTCCGTACTGGCGACGAGCAGGATGAGGCGCGGATGACCCTCACTCCCGCGGACTTCCCGGTGGATGTTGTGCAGACCGAGACGGTGCAATACCGGTTCGAGCGCATCGAGGGCCCGCTGCCGGGCGAGATCGTGCCGATGAACGGGCCGCTTGCCATCCGCGGAGTCACGCTGAGCGCGGAGAGTGTCCCCCTCTACGGCAAGCTCGAGCTGACCGTCGACCTCTCCGCCACCTACGTGAACCCGTTCGACCCCGACCAGATCGCGCTCGATGCCGTCTTCACGACCCCATCAGGCCGCCAGGAGTCGGTACCGGGGTTTCTCACCATCGACCACAAACGCAGCGTCGTGAGGAACGATGACGGCTCCGGCATCGAGCTGATGGAGCCCACTAGCGGGCGGTGGTGCGTGCGCTTCGCCCCGCGAGAGACCGGGGGTCACCGCTGCCGGCTGACGCTGCGCGATCGGTCCGGCGAGGTGCGATCGGAGGGCATCACCTTCGACGCCGTCGCATCCGATGCCCACGGGTTCGTCCGCGCAGCGAGGCAGGACCCGCACTACCTGCAGTTCGACGACGGCGCGCCCTACATACCCATCGGCCACAACCTGCCCGGCTACCACAGCCAGGGGCAGCTCGCCGAGGATGCCCTTCGGAAGATGGCCGCCGCAGGGGAGAACTACAACCGCTGGTGGATGTACTCCTACGAGCTGGGCATCGAGTGGGAGAAGGAGCTCGGGCGCTACCGGCAGGCCTCGGCGGCGCGGATGGACTACGCGCTCGACTTGGCTGATGAGCTGGGCATGTACTACATGCTCTGCATGGACACGCACCAGGACTTCCTCGGCGAGGAGTCCTGGAGTATGTGGCACCAGAACCCGTACAACGTCGAAATGGGTGGGCCCTGCAAGACGCCCGCCGAGTGGTTCACGAACGAAGCCGCTCGTAAGGCTTACAGGAACCGTCTCCGCTACATCGTCGCCCGCTGGGGCTACTCGCCGCACGTGCTGGCCTGGGAGTTCGGGAACGAGTTCGAGGGCTGGCCGGGGATGCAGATCCCGGAGCTGCGCACGTGGACCGCGGAGATGGGCGACGAGCTGTGCAAGCTCGATCCGTTCCGCCACCTCATCACAACGAGCTTCTGGGGCGGGACCGGCTACCCGGAGATCTGGGACCTGCCGCAGATCGACGTGGTGCAGACACACTTCTACCTCAACAGCAATGAGGGCATGGCCGAGCAGGTGGCCCAGTACTGCCGCGACCAGCACGCGCGCTATGCGAAGCCGCACATCTTCGGCGAGTTCGGGATCCGGAGCCATGAGTCCACGGCGGACAAGGACCCGGAGGGCTGGGGGCTGCACAATACCTACTGGTCAGGGCTGATGACGTTCTGCAACGGGACGCCGATGCCGTGGTGGCATGAGAACTACATCGACCCGCTGAACCTGTACTTCCACTTCACGAGCATCGCGCGGTTCGTGGAAGGGCTCGACCCGCCGAACGAGGGCTTCCGCCCCTTCACCGGCGTTCGACTGGCGTACGCTGACGGCCGACCGATGCCGCGGGCGCCGCTGGTGATCCGGCCTGACAACCGCTTCGAGCGACCGAGCGAGAGCGTGTTCCCGGTCGCGCCGGACGGCTCGATCGCGAACCTGGGCGCGCTCAACGGTCTGCTGCAGGGCCAGGGTCACCCAGACCTGCGCAACCCCCCGACGTTCGAGTTCGAGCTGCCGGAGGCGGGCGAGTTCATCGCGCACATCGGCCGCGTCAGCGCCGGCGGGCACCTGATGTTCTACCTCGACGGACAGCTCCTCTCCGAGACCGACCTGCCGACGGGCGATGGGATCGGTACGGAGAGCCGGTATGTGGAGCAGTGGAAGTTGTGGGAGTCCGTCTACGACACCGACGTCGCCATTCCCGTGCCCGCGGGGAAGCACGAGGTGCGCATCGACAACACGGGAACCGACTGGGTGACCGTCACGGAGTTGCGCCTGACGAACTTCCTCCCACCGGGTAGCCGTGAGGTGCTCGTGTTCGGGATGGCAGGTCGCAGCACGAGCATCGCCTGGGTCCAGAACCCGACGAGCACGTGGTACAAGCACCTTCACGGCGAGGTGAAGCCGGTTGACCCCGTGAACGTGACTCTGTGCGGCCTGCCCGACGGTCCGTGCACGGTGGAGCTGTGGGAGACATGGAAGGGCGCGGTGACCGAGGAGCGGAATGCCACGGTCGCGAACGGCGAGCTGACCGTCGAGCTACCGCAACTGGACACGGACATCGCGCTGAAGATGCGGCACGAGCGCTGATGCTCCGACACGGAGGAGTAAGGTTCATGCGCATGGGCCTCGGGGCACTGACCGCATCGTCATTCGTTCTGTCGCTGGGGGGCGCGGTGGCGCAGGCCATCCCGGGTGGCGCACAGCTCGCTGATCTGACAGCATTGGACCCAGCGACCGCGGTGGGCAGCGAGGACGGGAAGTGGCTCTACTATGACATCCGAGCGCTCGGCATCGAGGGACAGGGCTGGACAGACCTGGCGCACCCGTACGACCGGCTGCCGGCGAAGGCGGAGGGTGTCGTGCGGGACCCGGTGTGGGGGCTGAGCCACAACTCGGCGGGAATGTGCGTGCGCTTCGTCACCGATGCGCGATCCATCGCCGCACGGTGGAAGCTCCGCTCGGCGTCCCTTGACATGGACCACATGCCCGCCACCGGCGTCAGCGGGCTCGACCTCTACGGCCGTGGGGACGACGGTTGGCATTGGGTTGGCACCGGCCGACCGGGCGGCGTGGACAACGAGGAGGTGCTCGTTGAAGGGCTCGACGAGGGCCCGCGCGAGTTCATCCTCTACCTACCGCTCTACAACGGAGTCGAGTCCGTCTCGGTCGGCGTGCCGCCGGGCACGACGCTCGCCAAGGCCCCCGCGTACCCCAATGACCACGCGAAGCCGATCTGCTTCTATGGCACCTCGATCACGCAAGGAGGCTGTGCGAGCCGCACCGGCATGGCATACGCCGCCATCATCGGACGGTGGCTCGACCGGCCGGCAATCAACCTCGGGTTCTCCGGCAACGGGCAGATGGAGCCCGAGATGGCCCGCCTGCTTGCGGAGCTGGACGTGTCCTGCTACGTCATCGACTGCTGCCCCAACCTCGGGCCCGAGCTGGTCGCCGAGCGGACGGAGCCCCTCGTGCGCACGATCCGCGAGGCGCGGCCTGAGGTGCCCATTGTCCTCGTCGAGAACATCATCTACCAGCAGGCGCCCCTCGTGGCTTGGGCGCGGGACGCCGGCGCCGCGAAGAACGTCGAGCTCAAGGCCGCCTACGATCGACTCATCGCGGACGGTGTGGCGGGGCTGCACTACGTAGAAGGCGCGGACCTACTCGGCGGCGACGGCCTGGGCACTGTGGACGGCACCCATCCCACGGACCTTGGGTTCCTGCGCATGGCGGAGGTGCTGACGCCCGTATTGGCGCGGGTGCTGAACGGCGAGTGAGCTGAGAGAGGAGCAGTCGGTTGGTCCCGAACCCGTTCTTCGGCGTCTTCCTCCACGCCCTGGGAGGCTTCGCGGCAGGGAGCTTCTACATCCCCTACAAGAAGGTCCGCGGCTGGGCATGGGAGAGCTACTGGCTCGCCGGCGGCTTCTTCAGTTGGATCATCGCCCCCTGGGTCGCCGCGTACCTCACCGTCGGTAATGTGACGCAGATCCTCTCTCAGGCGCCGAGGGAAGCGTTGCTGTGGTCGTACGTGTTTGGCATGCTGTGGGGCATCGGCGGGCTGACCTTCGGGCTCTCGATGCGCTATCTCGGAATGTCGCTCGGCTACGCCTTGGCGCTTGGGTTCTGCGCGGCGTTCGGCACGGTGATCCCGCCGGTCTTCCAGGGCAAGATAGCCGATGTGATCGGCAACTCGGGTGGGCAGCTCACACTCCTCGGCGTCCTAGTCTGCCTCGGCGGCATCGCGCTCTGCGGCATAGCCGGCGTATGGAAGGAGCGCGAGCTATCGGAGGAGCAGAAGAGGGCGACGATCGCCGAGTTCAACTTCACGAAGGGCGCCCTGGTCGCGACGTTCGCCGGTGTGATGAGCGCCTGCATGGCCTTCGGGATCGCGGCGGGGAAGCCCATCGCGGAGATGGCGAAGGAGATGGGGGCGGGGGCCATCTGGCAGAACACGCCGGTGTTCTGCGTCATCCTCCTGGGCGGGTTCACGACGAACTGCCTGTGGTGCGTCGCCCTGAGCCTCAAGAGCCGCTCGCTTCGGGACTATATTGACGCCTCGCGCGGTCCGTTGATGGCCAACTTCGTTTTCTCGGCTCTGGCCGGCATCACTTGGTACTGCCAGTTCTTCTTCTACGGCATGGGCACGACACAAATGGGCAAGTATGACTTCTCGAGCTGGACCATCCACATGGCGTTCATCATCGTCTTCTCGACCATGTGGGGCCTGCTGTTCCACGAATGGCGGGGATCCAGGAGCCGGACGGTGTTGCTTGTTTTCGCGGGGATCCTCGTGCTGGTGCTCTCCACGGTCGTTGTCGGGCTAGGGAACTACCACGCGGCACGTGTCGCGTCCGGGAGCTGATGGCCGCTGGGCGGAGCGACTCCGACGCAGCCCCGTTGCGGCCGGCGCGGAGCCCGGCCCCACCGGAGCGGGCAGGTGGCAGATGGCTGGGGGGATAGGGGCGGCTTACACGCGCGACGAGCGACGCAACCGGCGGACCCCCCACCCGAACGCGCCGACGACTGAGATCAGGAGCGCCGGCGGGCACTCGGGGGCCGGAGCGAAGCCCACGTTGTCCAGGTAGAGCCAGGCCCCATGGGCATAGGGCACGTCTGTGCCGGACTCGGTGTTGTAGAAAGCCAGCTCGACGGGGTCGCTCGTGCTGGGCAGCACGTACGTGAACTCCTGCCAGCCGGACTCGTAGACGTCCGCCATCGAGGTCCGGTCATACTCCGCCGGAGCATCGACCGAGAGGATCTCCTGGCCGTTCAGCGTGACGGACATCGCCTGGTAGTTGTCATACTCCTGCCCGCTCAGGATCGCACTCCAGGCGTAGAGGTTATAGACGAAGCTGAGCACGCCCCCGGCAGACCCGGGGTCCAGAGTGCGCTTGATGCTTGTCTCAACAGGGTCCGGGTCGCCGATGATGTGGACGGCTTGTGCTTCCTGTCCGAGCCGCGCGGCGTACGTGCTACCATCGACCGTCGTCAGGCGCGGATCCATCTCATGGCTGACGACATCCGAGTAGCCCGCGGGTGTCCAGTAATCGAAGTTGCCGGACTCGAAGTCCCCATTGGTAAGAACGGACCCGAGTACACCGGTCCCAAACAGAGCGCATACGACGATCGCCGTGCCCAGAGCGGGCAGTCGCATAGCACGCCACCCCTTCCCGGCCAATGGCTCTCGCGCCAACGGCCACGCACACAACACCCCACAATGCAACAAGTATACAACGGATTGCGGCCCCAATGTCAATGCTCGCTGACGGAAATGCGCCCAACCGGACAGGGACCTGGGTTTGGCGGGAGGTGCCAAGACGTTGGGAAGGAATGTCCCGCCGCGTGGCACCTGCGTGCTAGGCAACCGTGATCCAGAGGAGATCGCTCATGCCCAGGAGACTCCGCCCGAACATCCTCTTCTTCGGGATCGACTCCCTGAGAAGAGACCATCTGTCCTGCTACGGCTACCCTCGACTCACGAGCCCCTACCTCGATCGGCTGGCGTCCGAGGGCACGCTGTTTGAGGACAGTTTCAGCCCGCACATTCCCACCACGCCCGGCTACGCGAACATGCTCACCGGCCGTGACGTGTTCGGCACGGACCGCGTATCGCTGGGCGAGCCCGGGCCCATCGATGCGAGCATTCCGACCCTCCCAGAGATCCTGCGGGAAATGGGGTATGCCTCGGTCACCATCGGCCTCGACGATCGGTTGGTGAAAGGGTTCGATGAGTACATGGGCTTCCCCGGCTCGTGGGGCTCCTGGGAGGATCGGCCGCTCCGCAAGGCGGAGGAGATGAACAAGGTCGCCCTCCCCACATTGCGCCGACTGGCAAAGGGCAGGAAGCCGTGGTTCCTATTCCTCCGCCACATGGACCCGCACGCGCCCTACCTGCCGCCGGCCCCATACGACCGGCTCTTCTACCAGGGGGACGAGTTCGACCCGAGCAACAAGAGCATGGATCCCGTGTGGGCCTTCAAGCCGTTTGCCGAGTTCTTCAAGTCCTGGATGCCACCGGGCGTGACCGACAAGGACTACATCATCGCCCAGTACGACAGCGAGGTCGCCTACATGGACGCGTGCATCCAGCACATCCTCCAGTTGCTGGATGACCTGGGTCTGCGGGATAACACCATCGTGGTCGTCACCTCGGACCACGGCGAAACGCTGTACGACCACACTGTGTGGTTCGACCACCACAGCATGTACGACCCGACGCTCGTCGTGCCCGTGATCTACCGGTGGCCGGGTCATGTACCCACCGGGCGTCGCGTGAGGGGCACCTGCACCCTCGCGGACATCGTGCCGTCCCTGCTTGAGCTGATGGGGTGTGAGGAGGAGATCGGGAAGCAGCGGTTCGACGGCAAGAGCGTGTGGCGCATGGAGTGTGGAGAGGTCGCGGCAAACTACTCGGAGCTGTACATCACCGAGTGCACGTGGATGCGCAAGCACGGCCTGCGGACACCGGAGTGGAAGCTGATCGAGGCGCTCGAACCGGACTTCCACGGCTTCCCCAAGCGCGAGCTGTACAACCTCGTCGATGACCCGACCGAGTACCAGAACATCGCCAAGCAGGAGCCGGAAATGTGCCGCACGCTTCGCAATCGCATGATGGCGCACATCGAGCGGCGCGAGCAGGAGACGGCGCGCCCGAACCCGCTGAAGCGCTGGAAGCTCGGCACGAAGCTCTCCATCGGCAGCGTCGCGGCGGCGCAGAAGCTGCAGGCGAAGGAGTAGACCGAGGGCCGCACCCGTGAAGGAGGTGCCCCGTGAAGCTGTCGGTCCTCAAGCGAAGCATCGCGGCGGGCGTTCTGGCCGTGGTCGTGGTGGCGTTGGCGTGGGCCATCGGGTTCCGAGTGGGCACGCGGCACACGAACAGTGAGCGCGACTGTGCCCGGTGCCATGACGATGGGCGCGAAGGTTGGCAGAGGGGCACGCCCAAGTAGGGCCGATCACTCGGCTCGGGATGCCGCCTCTTGGCGTTAGGTCTACCGCGCGCCGTTGATGTCGTCTCGCATCCGGGCGCAGGCATCGGCCGCAGCCAACGCGAACCTCTCGGGCCCGTAGTCGCCGGAGGTGTAGGCGAAGATGATCCCCCGTGAAGCGTTCACGACGGCTCCAAGCCCCGCGGGATCGAATGCGCGTGCCACATCCGCAGGGCCCGCCCCCTGCGCGCCATAGCCAGGTACGAGGAACGGCGTCTGCGGCATCAGGGCGCGGAGCGACTCGATCATCTCGGGGTACGTGGCGCCGACGACCGCGCCGATGGACGAGTAGCCGCACTCCCCGACCGTCGTACGTCCCCACTCGGCGATCTTCTGGCCGACGACCTCATACAGGGGGCGGCCGCTGTCCGCGATGCGCCGGTCCTGGAACTCCCCGGAGGACGGGTTGGACGTCTTGGCCAGGATGAAGAGGCCCTTACCGTGGGCCTCAGCCGCCTGGATGAACGGCCCCACGCCATCCGATCCCAGATAGGGGTTCACCGTGAGGGCATCCACATGGGCGCCGAGCGAGTCCTCCTCCGACGGCACGAGGAGCCCGGCAGCGTAGGCTGCCGACGTGCTACCGATGTCGCCGCGTTTCGCGTCGAGGATGACGGGGACCCCCGCCGCGTGTGCGTGCGCGCAGACGCGTTCAAGGGCGGCGAAGCCCGGCGCCCCGAGGGCCTCGAAGAACGCCGCCTGCGGTTTCACCGCGGCGCAGAGGGTCGCCACCGAGTCGATGATCCCCCGGCAGAACCGCTCGATGCCGGTCGCTCGCGCCTCTCGGTCGTCACCGGCGATGAGGTGCGCCGGCACGCGTGTGGTCTCGGGGTCGAGACCCACCACCACACGTGAGTTCAGCTCGCCGACTCGTGTGAACAGCCGATCCGCGAAGTTCACGACTGCCTCCCCTGGGCGCTACGCCCTGCGAGCCAGTGTCTCAGTCGTCGAGGTACTCCTCGGGGAACTCCCAGGGATCGCGGTAGTGCGGCTTCGCGAGACGGGCGGCCTCCTTGTCGTCCACGATACGCTCCGTCTCCGGGTCGAAGCGGATCGAGTGCCCCAGTTTGTAGGAGACGAGCGCGAGCGTGATCGGTAGGTCCACTCGCACGTGGTAGAACACGCTGCAGCTTGGCTGCTCACGCGTCTTGATGCAGTCGAGCCACTCGCGCTCATGCCCCGGAGACGGTGGGATGGACGGAGTCGGCGGGTCGGCGACGCTGCCATCGGCACGCTCGGAGATGACCGTGTGCACGCCGTAGTCCGAGTAGAGAGTGCCCTCCGACCCATGGAAGTAGATGCCCAGGCGCCGCCGCGGGCCCGGCTCCCCCTGGAAGTCGAACCCATAGCTGTTCGTCATCGAGGTGAACCAGTGCATCGTCGTGGTCGGATACCGCCAGAGGATGTCCTGGTTGTCGTAAGCGTCCCCATCATCTCTGAGGAAGTAGCGGCCGCCAGTACAACTGATCTCCGTGGGGAAGCCGAGGTCGAGCGCCCAGACGGGCAGGTCGATGATGTGTGGCGCCATCCCTGGGGTCCAGCCGCCGGTGTAGTCCATCCACGAGCTGTGGTTGTAGGCGTTCGCGGCAAGCAGCGAGTTGTACGCAATGAGCGGCGCCGGGCCACACCAGAGGTCCCAGTCCATCCCCTCGGGCGGCGTCGGGTTCGGGTCGTGCCCAAGCCCGTCGGGCATCTGGTTGAGCACGTGGTAGGTCCGCACGATCCCAACCTTGCCGATATTGCCGGCCTGCACCCGCTCGACGACCCGGCGGTAGTTCTCACTGGCATGGACCTGCGTCCCAACCTGGCTGATGACCCCGTGCTTCCCCACCGCATTGCGGAGGGCCAGCGTCTCCGCCGGGTACAGCGTCATGGGCTTCTGTACGTAGATGTCCTTGCCGGCTTCGCAGGCATGGATCGCCTGGAGCGCGTGCCAGTGCGGCGGCGTGCTGATGATGACGGCATCCACGTCATCGCGTGCCAGCAGGTCTCGATAGTCGTGGTAAGGCTTGCAGCTCTCACTGAACCGCTCGACGATCGCGTTCCGCCGGTCGGGCCAGACGTCGCAAGCCGCCGTGACGACGACATCGGGGTGCTGCGCGCAGGCGAAGAGGTTCGACGACCCCATGCCGCCGCATCCGATGATGCCCAGATGGATACGGTCGTTCGGCCCGGATTGGGAGCGGGTCTCCTCAGCCGCGGACGCCCGCTGAGCCGCCGCGGCGCCAACCACTCCGGCCGCCGTTGCTCCGAGGAACTCTCGACGAGAGAACAGCGTACTGCTCGACACGTCCATCGCCTCCATGATGCTCGTTCCCTTCCCGCCAGGTGCCGTGCTGCGGAAGGTGGCAGCTCGAGCTTGCGTCGCCCAAGTGTTACGCCACCGGCCACCGCGACCACCTTCAACGGCCCCAACTCCGGTTCGGGGGGGTCGCCCCACTGTGGTGGGGGCGCATCAGGCCCGCGGGTGGTATACACTGCGGCCGGCACGCGGTCCGTCGCGCGGATGGCCGCCCGTCTGGAGAGTGACAACTATGCCCTTCGCGTTGTTGCCGTTCGTGGTGCTGTCCCTCGCGGACCTCGGCGCTGCAGCCGCGTCTGATGCACCCGTCAGCATTGAGAGACCCGATGTCCCCCTCCCCCTGCAGCCCTTCACCGTAGAGCTTCTCGACCTCGAACGCGGCGAATGGCAGTTCGTGGACGCGCTCGGCCAGTACCTGGCGCTGCCCGGCCCGGTCGCCGCATGGGCCTTCCCGGCCAAAGCCGAGGGCAGCGTACGCGTCGCGTACCTCTGCTGCGACCCTGAGTTCCCCGATGACCCGAACCATGCGGTGCTCCGCGTCCTCACGTCTCAGCAAGCGGGGGGGGAGCCGCAGCGCTTCCATATCGAGGAGCCGTACTTCGCCGCCGATGTGGCTGTCGGCCCATTGCGGGATGGCGCCGTTCGGTGTGAGCTGAGCAGCATTCGCCTCGGGCCGGCGACACAGGGCGATCGCTATGTAGCCGGGCTGTATCTCCTCGTCGGCGAGGAGACCTGCCCGCTCTGGCTTGCCCCTGACTCGTCCGATGGCGGCCTGAGCCCCCGATTGCTGACCGACTGCGTCGGGAACGTCTTCAGCGAGGGAGAACCCCTCGTGCTCACTCTCGTCACCTCGTGGACCGGTGGCCCCGAGGAGCGCCGGTTCGATGTCCGCGTATCGGACAAGCTGACCGGCGAGACCGCGTGGCACGGCCAAGTGACTGTGCGCCGCGAGCCGGGGCTCGCCGTGAGCAAGGTGCGAGTGCCCCTGGAGCGTTACGGTATCTTCGAGGTGGAGGGCACGGCGGAGGGTCTTCCGCCTGCGAAGCTGCGCGTGTGCCGTGTCCCGCGGCCGCGGCAGGTCGACCCGGACGAGTCGGGCATGGGCATCAACCTGTTCCAGCAGCAGATCTGGTGGTATGCCTATCAGGCCCCGCTGATGCAGCGGGCAGGCGTGCACTGGATCCGCCCCTGGCTGGCCTGGGAGAACACGTGGGCCATGCAGGAGCCGGAGCGCGGCCAGTGGGACACGCGCGCCCTGGACGCGGCCCTGCGCCGCATGGAGCGCTTCGACCAGCGCTACCAGATCATCCTCTTCGGCGTTCCGCACTGGGTACCCGGCACCGAGGGCTGGCAGGCGCCGCGTGAGGACCAGATGGACCACTGGGCCGCGTACGTCGAACGGCTCGTCACCCAGTATCGCGGGCGCATCCGCCACTACGAGGTGTGGAACGAGCCGGACCTGATGTGGCCGGAGCAGACGCGCCTGCAGGGCGAGCACTACCTCGCCATGCTGAAGGCGACCTACGCTGCCGCGAAACGCGCGGACCCGGACTGCGTGGTGCTGGGGCTTTCGAGCGCCGGTGTCGAGGACTGGATATCGAAGCTTGGCGCCATGGGCGCGGAGGACTACTTCGACATCGCCACCCTTCACAGTTACGCCGCGCCCGGGGACTTCGCTCGGACCATCGAGCGTCGTCGCGCCCTCCTCGAGGGCGATCGCGCCAACGCCAAGCCAGTGTGGGTGAACGAGCTGGGGACAACCGCATACGACTTCAGCCCGGCCTATTCGGACAAGTTCCAGTGCTCCGAGCGGACTCAGGCCTCGTTCGTCCCGGCGCTCTATGCGGCGGCCTTGGCCCTCGACCCGCAAATGAAGGCCTACTGGTTCTGCACCTACGACCCCCGAGACGCGGAACACGAATCGCAGTGGACGGGCGATGCGGGGATCGGCGTGTTGTACTTGGGCTTCCTGCCCAAGCTCTCCTACGCGGCCCTGGCCGCCACAGGGCATGAGCTCGATGGTCGAGAGTGCCTCGGCCGCGTGGACCTGTCGCGGGAGCTGCACCAGATCTCCTTCGACGGGCACGTGGCTGTCGTGTGGCATGACCGTCCCGCGGGGGCCGAGCCCGTGCAGGCGACGGCGCTTGGCGCCCTGCCGGATGAGCGGATCACCGTGAAGGACATGCTCGCCAATACGACCGCCTCGGGACGCGCCGGCGACCTCAGCGTGGACCTCTCCCGGGGGACGATCTACGTCGAGGGTAGCCGGCAGATGTCGGCCGAGGCTCGGTGCGAGGCCGCCTTCAAAGTGGCCCGGCACGAGCTAACAGTGGCGCCGGGCGCCACGCAGTCGGCGCGGCTCGTCGCTCCGGCGGGCAAGACCGTGTCCGTCGAGGTGTCCGCGGGCCTTCCGGTTACCGTGGACGCCGGCGCGTCGAGCGTCCGACTCCTGGCCCCGGCTGACGTTGAGCGGGCCAGTGGCTCCGTGCGCCTGTCCATCCGCTATGCCCGCGGGCAGTTCGGCCTTGAGGAGCCCTACGAGGCCGTGCGGTGGCTGTTCGTGACTACGGGCAGCCCGGACCTCATTCGCGACGGCGGGTTCGTGATGGGCGATGTCGCGGAATGGGCGCCGGAGCGGACGAGCCCGTACGCCTGGGATCCGGCGGTCGGCCATGGAGCGTCAGGTAGCCTGCGGGTCAGCGGGCCGTTCGACCGCCGGCTCGTCCACTGGAACATCGCGCCGATCCCGGGGCGGGAGATGCGGCTGCGGTGCTGGGTGAAGACCGAACGCCTGGCCGGTTGCCTCGTCACGCTGAACACCGCCAACTTCGCGCCGGATCGCTGGCTGAATGGCTGGTGCCTCGCCTCGCCGGATCCCGCGCCCGCGACGCCGGAGAACCCGCCGGCCCAGGTACTGATGGGGCACATCCCGTCGGGCACCAGCGACTGGACACTCGTCGAAGCGGTACTGCCCCGCGACGCCATCCCCGTGGAGACGGGGCAGATGGCCTTCTTCCTGGATGTGAAGGGCGGCGACGGCACCCTCTGGCTTGACGACATCGATCTCTGGCAGCCGTGAGATGGCCCCCTCCCCCCGCGCGCGACTCCGGGGGCGGCGGCCGCCTACTGCCGGCGAACGTGGATGACGCGCCCCTGGTGCCGTCCCAGCGGCACGCTCAGGACGTTGCCGGCAGCCCCGACCTCCTCCTCCCGGAGCACGTCTACGGCCGAACCGAGGTCGGCCAGCCCCAGTGTCTGCATGTCGAGGGCGAGCTCAGCTTGCACTGCCTCTCCGGTGTTCATGACGGCCAGAAGCACTTCGCCGTCCTTGGCGTACGAAGACACGAGCACCTCGGGCGGCGCGACCACTCCACTCCCGCGCCAGTAGGGGCGGAACTCCGCCTTCTCAATGCCGAAGGCGCCCTCGACTTCGTACAGCCGGTTGAAGTACTCGGCAGCGCACCAGATCGGCCAGGCGTTGACGTCGTGGAGCATGAGGTAGGCCGCAAGGTTCGGCGTGCCTGGTTGGACGTAGTCTCCGCGGAACTCCGGGAGGAAGAAGTCGACCGGGCCGTAGTTCACCCCCATGAACTCCGCGCGGAACAAGTCAGGCGGCATGAGGCCGAGGTAGTCGTCCTTCAGGTTCCCGCTCACCCATTGCTCGCCATCCAGGATCGTGTCGGTGAACGAGAGCATGGGAATCACGACCTGGGAGGACATGTGGACCATGAGCAGCGGGTCGGGACGCTTCTCGCGGAAGAGCGCGTAGACCCGCCTGAGGATCTCGCGGTAGGCCCGGATGGGCCGCGTGGGGCGCACGTTCCCGTCCGCGTCGCGCCAGCCGCAGGGCTCAGCCCTGCAGGGATAGGGGCTCCAGCAGTCGATGTAGATGCCGTCGATGTCGTACCGGTCGATCATCTCGCTGATCCGGTAGAGGATGAAGTCCTGCCAGTCGCGGACAGCCGGGCAAGTGCCCATCGAGGCGTGCCCCATCTCCGCGACATCGCTCGGAGTGACCACGCGGTCCGGATCGGCCCAGCGCGAGCCGTAGTACTGCCACTCCGGCGCGCCGGCAGACATGAAGTTCAGGTTCACGTAGGGCACGACCAGGCAGCCCTTCTCATGCGAGGCCTTCACCCTTTCCGCGAACTCCTCGGGCTGCTCCGGGTCCGGGTAGCCGTAGTACTTCAGGTTGCCGTTCGGCCAGATGATGTCGAACGTCGGCCGGACGCCGGGTGTCATGCGCCATCGCCGGGCGTTCTCGGGTCGCGGGCGGCAGGGCGTGGCCATGAGGCCGAAGCCGTACTGCCGCCGCCCGGCGATCCGCGTCGGCCCCCCGATGAGCCTCACGGTGACATCCACGCGGTCGCCGTCGCGGGCCACCTGGATCGCAGGCGTGTTCTCCGCAGTGACCCAGTCGCGATCGGTCTCGGCGTACCACGCCAGCCCTCGGTCCTCATCCCCCAACCAAAGGAAGTGCAGGAAGCCGGGCGAGGACCAGCCCTCCGGCTTGAGGGCGCCGGACTGGTTGTTCATCCACTGGAGCGAGTCTGCGTGGAGCAGCGTCGCCTGGGAGGCCGGCATGGACCAGGCCAGCCGGAGCTCATCGACGGCCACCGGCGCGTCCACATCGAGGTCGACATCTGTCCATGTGAAGCCATCGTAGTCGACCTGGTGCCGCATGGTTGCCCGTAGCTTCATCCCGCTTGTCTCGGCGGAGAGCACGGCTCGCGTTTCACCGGCGTCACCAATGCGGGCGGGCTCTCCCGTGAGCGGAACGACCACACCGCGTACAACGGCCTCGAGCCTCACGGGTGATGCGAGCAGCTTGACGTCGCCGGAGGTGACCTGTGACAGCATCGGGCCAAACTCATAGCGCCGGCCCCAACACTCCACCGCGTGGGCCTCGCTATCGGTCAGCAGGGGGGTCCACGGGGGCAGGACGCGGTCGGCGAGGCCAAGCGTGTTCCCGCTCCATACGGGGGGACCGGGCTTATGGAACGGCGTCGACGCCGTGGCCACGACCCGGTCAGCGTCGCCAAGCAGTGTTGCGCGAACGTCGTAGTCGCCCTCGGCCACAGCGTCCACGGGAAGCTCCGCACGGGCCACGTCCGCGGCGAAGCCCCCAAGATCCTGGGCGGCCAGCACGTCGCCGTCGCCCTTCGGCAGCAGCTCCACACGCGCCGTACGGCCGGGAGCGCCCTCGCCCACGAGCCCCGCGGCATCGAGCAGCACATGAAGCCGGGCGCTGTCCGGGTCGGCGGTGACCTTCAGGGCCAACTGCGGCGTGTAGTCGATGCGCTCCCCGCGGGCCGCGCGGGCGATGCTCTCGGGCGTCAGCGGGGCGGAGTAGAGCTTCACCTCATCGATGAGCGTCTGAGCCGTGCGGGGAACATGCCATGGGTGATCGCCCACGCGGAACGTTTCGCCGAACCGCTCGGGTATGGCGATGTCCGGTGAGAAGCCCTGGCGCACGCCGTCGATGTAGACCTCCAGGCCGGAAGTCCTCCAGGTTCCGGCGAGGTGATGCCACTCGCCGGGTGTCCAGTGTATGGGGGGGCTTGCCGCCGACCGGTAGACGCCGGCGCTGGTGCCGAGCAGCGTGAGAATGCCACCCTGGTAGTAGCGGTAGAACACCAGCCAGCCCGGGTCCTGGCTCTCGAGGAAGACGTGGAACTCATCCTTCTCACCGGTCCAGTCGAGTGGGCAGACCCACATCTCCACCGTGCCGGCGGCCGTTCGCAGGTTGCCCGCGGCCGCGTAGTAGGCCAATGCCCCACCCTCGCCGCACAGGAGCGCCTGACCCACCTTGCCGGGCCGATACTCAACGGGTCCCTCGACCTTCACCGGCGTCCCGCCGCCCGCCGCGACGGCGTCCAGCGTCCCGTCGAAGGACGCGTGGAAGGTCAGCGGCGGCACCAAGCCCTGGGCGCCGGCCAGAGATGCGCCCAAGAGGATGCCAAGGGGCATGAGGAATCCGCGTACCCTAGTCATCACCGTGTCCTCCATCCACGCCCCAACCGGAGGGACTTCCCACGCTGTGTCAAGTGCGTTGGGCCATGGGATAGGACCTCCTGGCGGGCGCATAGAAGTCGCGTTTCTTCTCTGCTCAGTCGATACCGACGAAGAGGGGGAACGCGGGGGTGTCCATGGGAGCCTCCTTGGGGCAATCCGGAGACGGACCCGCCTGGACGGGGCCCGCGAAGCGGGAAGGAGTCCATCCGCCCCGCCCTGTGTAGAGGCCCTCATCCCGACACCGCCGAACTGCCATGGCGAGGCAACACAACGACGCCCCGAACCTGAGATTGGGGGGATGTGCATGGACCTGCTGCGTGGTGGTGCTGTCCTGTTGCTCTGCATCGCGTTGATCCCCGGCTGCGCCAAGAGGGACGAGCCCGTATCCGGCGTGGGGCGGCCGCTCTCGCCCGGCGACCCACAGGCCACGCCGCCGGGCGAAGCCGCGGTGTCGGAGGGGCTCCGCGACACGACCGAGGCGCCTTCCGAGGATGTGCGGTCGCTCGCAGAAGGCAACGCCGCGTTCGCACTCGATCTACTTCGGGCTGTTGGTAGCGACAACGCGAACACGATGATATCGCCCCACAGCATCTCGCTCGCCCTCGCCATGGCCTACGCCGGCGCCGGCGGGGCGACGCGCGACGAGATGCGAAAGACCCTCCACTTCACCCTCGACGACGCGAAGCTGCACGCGGCTTTGGGGTCGCTGGACCTCCTGCTGAGCCGCGCTGCAGCGCCGGGTAAGGGGTCGGGTGACGACATGCTCTTCACGCTGGACATCGTGAACCAGATGTACGCGCAGAAGGGGCTCGTCGTGAAGCCGGACTATCTGGACACACTGTCCGTGCACTACGGCGCCGGGCTCCGGCTCATGGACTTCGCAGGTGATCCGAACGGTGCGCGGCGGCAGATCAACGACTGGGTCGCGAAGCGCACCCGCGATCGGGTCAAGGACCTGCTGCCGGAGCGATCCGTGCATGAGCTAACCACCTGCGTCCTCGTCAACGCCGTCTACTTCCTGGCGCGCTGGATGGAGGAGTTCGAGGCGGACAGGACCAAGGAGCAGCCCTTCTACCCCGCAGAGGGCGAACAGGTCACCGTCTCCATGATGCACAAGACGGAGTCCATGCCCTATGCCGAGGGACTCCGCTACCAGGCAGTCTCGCTGTCCTATCGCGCGAAGCGCCCGATCTCGATGGTTGTCATCCTCCCGGAGCAGGGCACGCTGGACTCGTTCCTGTCGTCCCTCGATGCCGCTCGGCTCCGAGCCATCCTGGACGCACTCGCGAGTCGGGCGGTCTGGCTCAGCTTGCCGAAGTTCGAGTTCGAGTCTGCGTTCTCACTGAAGGACGCTCTACAGGGGCTCGGTATGACGACCGCGTTCGAGGAGACGGCTGACTTCTCGGGGATCAGCGACACGCCGATGTGGATCGAGGACGTTCACCACAAGACGTTCGTCGCAGTCCACGAGAAGGGCACTGAAGCTGCCGCGGCCACGGCAGTGATGATGGAGAAGCTGGGCACGCCCGAGGAGCCCGCCGCGATGACGGTGGACCACCCGTTCCTGTTCCTCATCCGCGATGACGAGTCGGGAGAGGTCCTCTTCCTCGGTCGCGTCACGTCGCCGTGAAGCGCGGCTACTGTGCCGCCCACCTGGCCAGGTGGTCCCAGTAGGCCATGAGCGCCGTGAAGAGCCAGATCGCGCCGGAACCCGTCAGCACAGCCGCGGTCGCCAGCCGCGCGCCCCGGCACTCGCGCCAGTAGATGGTCACAACGGGCGCCAGCAGCCCACCCAGCCCGGCGAGGATGAAGCCCACCGCGGTGAGGGGCGGCATCGCAGTGAGCCCAAGGTTCGCGATCCTGACGCCGAGTACCACGGCCACGAGCCCGGCGGTGCACGCATACCATGCCACCGAGTGCAGCGGCCAACGCCTGGCCAATGCCAGCGCACCGGCCAGCAACACAATGCCCAGTAGCACGGACGGCTCCCCGAACGTAGCGTTGTAGGGGCCGGGCAGCGGCCAGGTGAGGGACAGGTTCGTGCCGATCGCTGTCGCGACGAGCCCCGTCGCAGCGAACCCGGGCACCCAGCGTCCCGGGTCCTCGTCATCCTGCCCGCGGTACACGTACCCCGCCAGAAGCAGAAGGCCGACCGCCATGTTGACCAGCAGTAGGGTTAGGTAGTCAGTGAACGAACCACCTCCACGGCAGACTTGCCGCTTGTGCGCCCCCGCCTGTTCCAACCGATGCCGGACGCCCTTGCGTTCCCCGAGTCCTCACTGTGTCACCCCTCCCTATGCTAGGATGGTGACGTTCGCGCCGCCCCCGCGGAAAACGGGGACTGTCCTAGCGAGGTGGGAGGCCCCGGCGTGGACTGTCCCCGTTTCCCGCGGCGGGCAGGTACGGGCCGGCGGAACGGGCAGTGATGATCGGGGACCAACTCCCTTGGGTGACGCCCCCCAGCCAATCCTACGCAAGGTGCTTCGCCGCATGGCGATCAACGCCATCATCGTCCTCGGCCTCTACCTGGTCGTGGGCCGCTTAGTGGTCCGCCAACGCGATACCGAACGCGAGCAGCAGCTCAACCGGTACGTCGACCACGCGGTCGCCGGGGCGCAAGACCGGGCAGCGGCCAAAGGCCCACCGGGATGCCGAGCGGTGCTTCAGCCGTCCGGACACACCATCCTCGATCTCGCGGAAGTGCTCGCGCATCGGGAGATGCTCGGGCTGACGGACGACCAGGTCAACCGACTGCGGCGAGCCCGCGTCGCGTGCGAGCAGGCCTGCTCGCGAGCCCGGGCGGACAACACGGCCGAGGGGGAGTCGCGGCGAGTGCCGGAGCACGCACGAAGGGTGCTGGATGCGCTCTCCTGCCTCGACGCACGTCAGCGCAGACTCGTGGATGAGTGGCTGGGGGGCGAGCTGCTGCGGCAGGCGGCGGGGAACGTGGAGACGACGGCGCCAACGACGCACGGGAACGCCCGATAGGCTTGGGGCGTTCGTACGTAAGACGACGCCCATCGAATCGGCCACGGGTCATGGCGCCGTGGTAGCCGTTGGGGAGGCATTTTGGAGCTCACGGACCTCATCCCTGTCGATGACCTTGAGTCCATGCGTTCCACCTTCGAAGCCGCGGTCGGCATCCCCATCCTCTTCACGGACGCAGATGGTCGTCCGCTGACACCGGACGCGCGACTCGAGCAGTTCTGCGTGGCCTTCCTCACGGACACGGGTGCTGCGGACCGCGAGACTTGCCTTCTCTGCGGTCGCCGCACCGATCGGGAGAATGCGGTTGCCGGCGTCCTGGCCGACGCGCGCCGCACCGGGCGCTGGTCGGTGGACGTCTGCCCAGGGATGTTCCTCGACTCCATCGTCCCGATCCACGTCGAGGGACGCGCCATCGCGTATGCCGTGTGCGGGCGCTCTCTGGGGGCCCCGCCCGACCTCGACGTCTACCGTGCTGTGGCCGCGGAGAACGGGCTGGACACGGAAGCCGTGCTCGAGGTCGTGAAGTCCGTGCCGATCGTCCCGCGTGACAAGGTCGTCGCCACAGCGGGTCACCTGAACAGCGTGGTCAACTTCATGGTGCGCGTGGCTGACGAGAACCGGCGGACGCAGCGCGAAGTGGAGATGGCGGGACACCTCCAGCAGGGGCTGACTCCGAAGGAGCACTTCATCGAAGGGTTTGACATCGCCGCTCACCTCAAACAGAGCTCCGCGACCGGCGGCGACCTGATGGACGCCTTCCGGCTCGGCGGCGGCGATGCCGTCTTCTTCGCAGGCGATGTCTCCGGCCACGGTGTGCCTGCGGCCCTGGTGATGAGCCTTCTCGCCGGCATCATCGGCTCCACGCGCCATGCCAATGTGTGGCCGGCAGAGATGCTCGCCCGCCTCAACGAGGCATTCTTGCGGCATTTCGGTGAACGACGAGTGCACGCCACCCTGTTCTACGCCCGATACGTCGCCGCCGAGAAGACCATCGTCTACGCGAATGCCGGTCACGAGCGACCTCTACTGATTCGCGCGGGCTCGGGTACCATCGAGGTCTTGGGCGACGCCGCCGGGTTCCCTCTGGGTTTCGACGAGCAACCCGAGTACATCCACGGTCGTGTCCCCATGGACTCGGGCGACACCCTGGCACTCTTCACCGACGGCTTGATCGAGAGACGGGACCGAGCCGGAGCATGGTTCGGACCGGAGGCCCTGTCGCACGCGCTGACGCATTGCTGTGGTGGCCCCGCCGAGGAAGCATTGGCGAGCGTGCTGGGAGCGCTCGATGCTCTGGCCGACCCATCTTGCCCCGCTCTGGACGACCAGGGCCTGTTGTTGGTGTGCGCAGAGCCGGTCACTGAGGTCATCGCGAGTGGGCCGATCGACCACGTGACCGAGATCTGTAAGGGCCTGTGCAGCGACCTACAGGACCGCGGGGCCACTCCGGACGACCTGGACGGGATTCGTCTGGCGCTGGACGAAGGGATCACCAATGCCATCCAGCATGGGAGCGCCGGACGCGATGAGAGCGTGGTCCGGGTCCGGTACTCGCTCGGCCCCAACCTACTGAAGATTGTGATCGCTGACGAGGGGCAAGGCATCTGGAAGTCTGGGTCGAAGCCCATCGCGGAGCCGCATCTGGATGGTTCCGGGTACGGTCTGGCCCTGGTTCGCCAATGCATGGACCATGTGGAGTGGAGCCTCGGAGGGACAGAGCTGTTCATGGCGCGCCGGCTGAACCGGCCGCGCTGAGGCCGGGGACGCTGGGAGCCTCGCCCCACGAGGCCGAGCGGCCGGCGGTCCAATGATCCGCGACCCGAGGAACAAAGAGGGGGTGCCGTGCGTCCAAAGGCTCGGTCTTGGAGGGACGCCATGGCACATCTCGGATTCCGGATGAGGGGACCGCTCTTTCTCCTCGGGCTTGCCGTGTGGCCTTGGGCCTCCGCTCAGGCAGCCCCCACACTCGACACCGGCCAGAAGTTCGCTCTGGTCATCGGCATCTCCGACTACGCCGACGAGCGGTTCAAGGATCTGCGCTACGCCGACTCCGATGCAGAGGCGCTGCACGCCGTGCTGACCGACCCGGCGCGCGGGGGCTTTGCTCCACAGAACACCCGCCTTCTCACCAGCAACGGCGCCACGCCGCCAACCAAGAACAATGTCTTCCGCGAGCTGCAGTGGCTTCGGGCGAATGCCGGCCCCAACGACCTCGTGCTGGTGTTCTTCGCCGGCCATGGGTTCCGGGATGAGTTCGGCACCTACCTCGTTCCGCGCGATGGTGAGTGGGACGTGCTCGTCTCCAGCGGCATCAACATGGAGGACTTCAATCGATTCGTCAATGCGATGAACGCCCGGCGGAAGATCGTGGTGTTCGACTGCTGCCATGCGGGCGGCGTTTCCGACATGGCGCGAGGCAACGAACCTCTGGACGCGGAGTACTACCACCAGGCTCACGCGCAGGCCGAGGGCCGGATCAACCTGTCGGCATGCCGCGCGGGTGAGCTGTCGTTCGAGTACGATACCGCGGGGCATGGGGTCTTCACCTACTACCTCTGCGAGGCCCTTCGGGGAGGGGCCGACCGCGATCTCAACGGAGTCGTGACGTTTTCAGAGGTCGAGACATACGTCAAGAGCGAGGTCGTCCGCTGGGCGAGTGAGCATGGGCAGAAGCAGAACCCGCAGGTCGATGCCATTGCCGTCTCCGGCGAGTTCGTCCTCGCCGACAACCCCGACGCTGCGGGCTCACCGAAGATCGCCGAGGCCGCCGGAAAGATCCGCGGCCTGGTGGACCGCGGCATCCTGACCGGCGAAGAGGGCGCCGCCATTGTCGAGGCGCTCTATGCGCGAACGCGCTCCGACACCAAAGAGGGAGCGACGACGGTGGCGATGTCGCCGACCACCCGCGCGGCGATTCTGGCGCTCGGGGAGCCGGTGATCGAGGCGGCTCTGGCCGATTCCCTCGCGAACCCGGTGGAGGTGCCTACGGACGACCCACCGGTTTCCGTACCGGCGGCCAGCGAAGGCGGGACCTACTCCGGCCCGGCCCCCGGCCTCTACATGCGCACAGGCCAGCAGTGGGTCGGTGCTCGTGACGGCGTACCCATGGCCAACTTCAAGCCCGGCCGGTACGCCTTCGGCCTCACGGCCGATGCCGCCCAAGCCCTGCAAAGCCTGCTAGCCTCGTGCGACCTCGGCGCCCTCGGTGCCAACACGGTTCCCGGGGAGCGCGAGCTGCCCGGATTCCTCATCGATGTCCATGAGGTCACCATGGGCCAGTATGCCGAGTTCCTGGCGCAGACGAGCCATGCGCCGCCGGCCACATGGCCGTCAGGTGGGCCGACCGAGGAACAGACGCGCCTGCCCGTCACCGGCGTCACCCACGAGGACGCCGCCGCGTACGCGAAGTGGGCCGGCAAGCGACTCCCCACCGCAGATGAGTGGGAGGCGGCGGCCCGCGGCGGCCGGTCAGATGCCTTCCCGTGGGTTGGCGGCTGGTCCGACAGAGCCTGCAACTCGGCCAAGGCGGGCATCGGTGCGCCGGCCCGCGTCGGCACATTTGCCAAGGACGCCGCCCCCATCGGCCGCATCGTGGACATGGCGGGGAATGTAGCCGAGTGGACCGCGACGGAAGCCGCGGGTGGTAAGCGAGTCGTCTGCGGGGGCTCCTTCGCGGATGATCCGCCCTTCTGCGCCGCCTTCGTTCGCCGGGCCTACGAACCGGGCACTGCGAGCCCCTCCATCGGCTTCCGCTGCGTAACCGACCCCGTGCCCTTCTGACCTGACCTTGCAGCTTCCCTCCTCGGTCCCCGGCGCGCCACGCAGGACTCGGCGCACCGCGCGCGGAAGGGCCGGATGGGTGGCCGCCGACGCCGGTGGCGACTATGTGTCCCCAAGGAGGCGAAGGGCATGCGCACCATCCCTCTCGCAGTAGCCGCGCTACTTGCGGCGCTCATGACATCGACGATGGCGATCGCCCAGGGCGAGACTCCCCTCAGACCGGTTAGCGAGTGGAAGCTCGTGCCGGCGACGGGCGTGGAGGCCAGGCTGGAGCCACAACCCGGCGGGATCGCTCGCATCGCGTTCGAGAAGGCGTCTGAGGAGCCACGTATGGTGGCGATGGCTGTTCCCCTGGGCGGGTTGCCGGGCGGGGCGCAGACGCTCGTCATCGAGGGCCGCCTGGCTCTCGAGGCCGACGCCCGGGCGGACCTCGTGGTTGCGATGTGGGAGAAGAGCGGGGCCTGTTGGTACAAGAGCCTCGTGTGTACGCTCCCGTCGGACCAGGTCGGTGTGGTCCAGGTGCCGATAGCGGGGCCGTCTCTCGCACGGTTCAGTGAGGACGATAGCGGCGCCCTCGAGCCGATGGATGTCGAGCGGCTCTGGATCGGCGTGCTGCTCCATGGTCCCGCGAAGGGCGTGGTCGAGTTCGCGGGGGCGCACTTCTCAACGGAGCCCTACCGGGCCGCCGGACCTCTCGCCATCACCGGCGCAGGCGCGGGCGAGTGGACGGTCGGAGCCGACCCCGCGGTGACATGCGACTTGACGACCCCCAACGGGGGGCCCAACGGTGAGCCGTGCCTGAAGTACGAGTTCACGATGCCGGGTATGCGCCACATGTACTGCGTGCCCGCTGTTCCCGTGCCTGCGCAACCGCTGGAGGGGTACAGCGCGCTGAAGCTCACCTACAAGGCGGACCTGCCGCCCGGGATCAGCGGCCTGCTCCTGATGATTGGTGAGAGGGGCGCCCAGTTCTACGCCGACCCACCACCGCCCGCGAGCGCCGACTGGACGACGCTCACCGTGCCACTCACGCAGTTCAAGCTCGGCACCTGGAGCCAGGACGACAACGGCGTCCTCGACATGGGCCGCGTGGACCGCATCATGGTGGGCATTCACGGCGCCGCAACCACGGACCCGGCGACCGGAGCCGTGTGGGTGACGGGGCTGGAGCTGGTGCCATAGCCTTCCGGCGCCGTGAGGGCCCGGAGCAGTGGCGCTGGCTCAGGAGGGGCCGCATG
>Ga0315288_10000236_pt1 | contig 67887 bp, 80 predicted proteins | sample YL17G11_20_MG_FD_203454 | JGI IMG/M metagenome (GOLD analysis project Ga0315288, IMG submission 203454) | Sediment microbial communities from Yellowstone Lake, YNP, Wyoming, USA - YL17G11_20 | ecosystem: Environmental > Aquatic > Freshwater > Lake > Sediment | place: USA: Wyoming | collected...
GATGAGGCGCATGTGAACGTGCAAACCGACGCACAAGAGGGGTCTGGGGTGGCGGGCGCTTCGTCCGCTCTTCGCAAGATGAAGCAGTCGGGCAACCAATAAAGTTCTTTGTGTGTGAACGTTGCTAGGAGGAACTATGCACCCCCTTCAGACCGAATTGGCACAGCAGGCAGCAGAACTGACAATGAAGCTCGGTGGCAAGAAGAAGGGGGCCCCCGTTCTCTTCAAGTACCAGGACCCCGAAGGCAACACCTTCTGGCTGGACTCGAAGAAGACGACCATCAAGTCCCCTTACTCCGGCAAGAGCTTCTCGTTCAAACCCGAGAGGGACTCGATGTTCGAGGTCACCAAGGACCTCAAGGAGAAGGCGCAGGCGAAGATCAAGAGCGCAGGCCTCGAAGGGCCGCAGGCAGCGGCCCTTGAAGCCGCCGCGACGCTCATGGCGAAGACTGCGACGCCCGTTCTCTGGAAGTACCAGGACCCAGAAGGCAACGCCTTCTGGCTCGACTCGAAGAAGACCACGGTGAAGTCGCCCTTCTCGGGCAAGAGCTTCACGACGAAGCCGGAGAAGGACACGATCAACGAGGTGGGCCAGGACCTCCGTGATGAAGCCAAGGCCAAGACGGCATCCGACAAACCCGAGTGGAAGCGCGTCATCGCCAACGTTGGGGAGATGACCGAAGAGAAGACGAAGGCATTCGCGAAGGGGATCGACAAGATCCTGAAGGACCACAAGGACACGTTCGCGGCGCTCAACGATCTCTCGATGGACCTCGCGTTCCTCGCGGATGATCAGTCCGTTGCCATGGACCCCGTCCTCGGCCCGCTCTTCAAGAAGACCGAGCTGAAGCTAGATCAGGTCTTCGACGCCATGGTCACGCCCGAGCTTCAGAAGCTGAAGCTCATCATCGACAAGCGTATCGCAGAGGCCAAGAGGGCTGACGCGACCGCCGAGGAGTTCTGATCGTGAAGAACGAGGGCGCCTCGCACGCCATCTGGCAGGATCCGAGCACGTACGATCCGATGCTGCATGGCCCCCCGTTCCTTCGAACGATGGGCGGCATGGTACGGCAGGCCGCCACGAAGAAGACGGCGACGATCTTGGATGGCCTCCTCGGTGAAGTCGAGGATCCCTCCAACTGGCTTTCGGTCACGATCGCGTTTCTGCGCTCGTGCTCGATCGTCCACCAGACGCACCACTGGCAGACACGGGGCGCTTCCTACTACGGCGACCACCTCCTCTTCGAGCGGCTCTACAACGACTCGCAGGGCATGATCGATACGCTGGCCGAGAAGTCGATCGCGTTTCGCCAGCACCCGGTTGTAGATCCCATCCGCCAGGTCGCGTTGATCGGCAAGATGGTCAACCACATCTACGAGTCACAGACGACGAGCGGCGCGGAATCCTACCCCAGCGTCAGCCTGCGGGCGGAACTACTCCTGCTCGTTCTACTGAAGATGGTTTACAAGCGTCTGGAGGGCAAAGAGTGCCTGACCATGGGCTTGGACAACCTCCTTCAGGACATGGCGGACAAGCACGAGCAGTTCGTCTACTTGCTACAGCAACGCGTCGTCTCGTCTTCCGGACCTGCAAAGCAAGGCTCTGTGGACCCCTGGAAGGTCTGGGCGAAGTAACCAAAAAAGATGAGGATCAAATGGTAGATGAAAAGCGTCAGTATCACCCGGGAGTAGGGATCGACATCGGCACGATGAACCTCGTGTCGGCGCGGCAGACCGTCGACGGTAAGACCGTCATGAACCGCGTCCGGGACGCCTTCATCGACCTCGATCCTGAGGTGAAGAAGTCGCTGCGGATGTCGAAGGTGAGCTATGTGGAGAAGGGCGGGCAGCTCGTCGTCATCGGGGACTCCGCCCTGACGCTGGCAAACCTCTTCAAGCGTGAGGTACGCCGTCCGCTCGCACGCGGCGTCATCTCCGCCTCCGAAATCGACGCTCAGGAAATCCTCAGTCTTTTGGTCCACAACGTCCTCGGAGATCCGGTCTCGCCAGGGGAACACTGCTTCTTCAGCGTGCCGGCCAGCCCCGTGGACGATCTCGATCAGGATGTCCTCTACCACCGCGCGGTCTTCGAGAAGATCCTGGCCGAGCACGGGTACACGCCGCACGCGATGAACGAAGCGATGGCCATCGTCTACTCGCAGTGCTCGGGGGATGGCTTCTCGGGCCTCTCGATCAGCTTCGGATCGGGCATGTGCAACGTGGCCTTGGCCTACCAGACCGTCGAGGGCATGAGCTTCAGCTTGGCCCGCGGCGGTGACTGGATCGACAACCATGCCGCGAAGGCCGTGGGCAGCACGGCGTCTCGCATGTGCACGATCAAGGAGAAGGGCATCGAACTCACGAAGCCCGAGGGTCGCGATCAGGAAGCCATCGCGATGTTCATCCGGCACCTCGTCACGTACTGCCTCGACAACATCGCGGTCCAGTTCAAGAAGGTGCAATCAAGCATCGACCTTCCGGACCCCGTCCCCTTCATCGTGTCGGGTGGCACAACGAAGGCTGGCGGGTTCATGGACCTCTTCAAGGAGGAGTTCGAGACCGCCGTGAAGAAGCGTGGGTTCCCGATCAAGGTCAGCGAGATCCGCCAGGCGCGTGATCCGATGACCGCGGTGGCGGAAGGCCTTCTCGTTCTATCGAACGAAGAACACGCGGACGACTGAACATGAAGCCTTGCAGCAAGTGCGGCGGCACGGAGCGGGATATCAGCTTTGGAGAAATAGGTAAGCGCCTCGGGCTCTCCAGATCGTGGGTCTACCTGACGTTGAAAGACGCCGGGTCTATGGGAGGAGGCTCGTCATCTATTTCTACCTACTAAATGCGCTGAAGCGCCGTCTCGTTCAGGAACTCAAGGACAGCTTCTCGAAGCACCCCGTCTACGCGAAGCTGGCTCCCAACATCCAGAACAAGTTTGCCTTCAAGGAGCGCCCGCAGTTCGGGATCATCGTCAAGGGTTCCTCCTCGAACAAGGTCCAGTTGTCGGCAGACAACTTCATGGGGACCATCGAGAGCCACGTCATGCTGGCCTACGTGGGCCAGCCGACGTACCCCATCGAGTGGGTCCGGGAGGACATGAACTGTGTGCGAAAGCACGGGCGCATGCCCACTGTCCCAGGGGTCTACTACATCGAGATCCTCTCTACTCCGACGAACGCAACCGAGCAGGGGGCGTTCATCATCGACCCTCTCCTCACGGTCGCGGACGAAGCACTCCTTCACTTCGTTTCAGGGGCGGAGACATCGGCGGATCTCGCGGAGACGCCGGTCAAGAACACCCTCCGTATCTGGGAGAATCGCAAGTACCCCCTCACGGAAGGCAAGGAATACACGGTCGACTACACCACGGGGGAAGTTCAACTCCTAGGGCAGTACAACCCCGGCGCCATCCTCACGGCGGACTATAGGTACGCGGCGCCTTCGATCGGCCCGGTCAACTGGGCATGGAACACGTCCGACTTCGAGACCCTCCCTGGGGTCGTGATGGCGTTCGGCAAGCGGGCTCGTCCCGGGGATAAGGTCGCCCTCGTCGTCTACCCCGACCGGGTGGCTGCGGCGCAGGCATTTGGCGGCAGGATGGATGTCTCGTTCGACCTGGACGTGGTCGCCCAAGATCCCATCCAGATGGAGGAGATCGCGGACCTGGTCTTCATGTACATGTGGGCCGAACGTCGGTCAGCACTCTCTTTCGAGGGTATCGAGCTGGTCGATCTGTCGATGGGCGGCGAAGCCGAAGAGACGTACGACGAGAACGCCGACACGTACTTCTACACGGCGTCGATCTCGATGCAGTTTCAAGGGGACTGGGAAGTCCACACCCCGCTCAGCCTCACGCTCAGCAACGTCAGCCCGACGAATGCCGCGGGGGAGCCAGCCATCTCGGGCACTGTACCTGGAGCCCTCTTCTTCGCGACAGACCCCATCGTCCCCGGAAGAAATAACGACTTCGAGCGGATAAAATAGTGGTCATCGTTTACGTCGCGAGGTGCGTGACCAACAACAAGCTGTACTTTGGGGTAACGGGACGCGGCCTCGCAACTCGAATCAGGCAGCACGTCTACATGGCGAAGAACCCCCGTACGAGGTTCCATACGGCCCTTCGTAAGTATGGGGTCGATGGTTTTGAGTGGCTCGCGCTGGCGTCCATCACAGACCGCGAAGAAGCGTTTCGCCTAGAATCTCTGTGCATCAGCCATTTTCAAACGATGGATCGCTTGCAGGGTTACAACGACACGAGCGGTGGTGAGGGGTCCATACCCTCGGACACCACTAGGGCGAAGATGAGCGCCGTTCGTCGGGGTAAGCCCACCTGGTCCAAAGGCAAGAAGCTAACGCCCGCGCAGACCGCCGGTAGGTTCGGGAATCGTAACCGCCTTGGAAAACAGCATTCCGAGGAAGCCAAGGAACGCATGCGGTTGGTGCACCTTGGGAAAAAGCATTCCGAAGAGACACTCACCAAGATGAGAGGCAACACGAACGCTAAGGGTCGTGGGGCTTCGCGAGCGCTGATGGATCAGGCTGTTGCTCAGCTTTTAGATGTCTGTCGGTGCCGTGGCACGTCAGTTCGGGGTGGCGCGAGCCACAATCCGGCGCTGGCGCACCCAAGTTTCACCATGAAGATGAAGATCGGAGCCCTGACATGCCGCGATACACCTTCGAGTGCGATCCCTGCACGCTGAAGTTCGAACGGACGCTCCCCATCGGAGACCACCCGCTGCACAAGTGCCCAGCATGCGGTGATGACGCCCCGAGGGTCATCGAGGGCTTCGCCTTCGCGTTTTCTGCGGGCGGGGGCGCACCAGGAAACTCCGGCGTTCACGACCACGACTACCCCACGGCGGACAAGGCCGTGGGGCGTAGCACCGATGAGCGCCGAGCCGTCCTCGAAGAACGGAACAAGGCGAAGGCAGAAGCGCGGAAGAATGGCGGGACGAACGCGCTGATTCGATCCGATGGCCCAGGCTATACGGAGTACACTCCCATGACCACACAGGGCATCGCGGCGCGTCGAAAGCTCGCGGACCAGATGATCACGACGGCAAGAGCTTCGAAGGGCGGTGGTCGCTAATCCATTGTTTTCGCCGAAAGGGTGGGATGCCCGCCCATTTGGGGCCTCCTGGGATCGTACCCAAACTCGAATTTAGATCGAAGGCATCGGTTGTCCTTCTTTGGACGGCCTAGATCGAATCGAACTACCGCCCTTCGATAGGAGACCTGGGATGGCTCTCGGACCGTTCATCAGCTACGTCCCCCCTGGCGTATACACGCGGACTCTCGCGGAGACAAACGTCTCGAACGTTGTGGCCGGGCTTCGCCTCCCTGCCCTCATTGGCGTTGGCCAGGAGGAGTTGGAGCAAACGGACCTTGAATTGGTCCGTGGCTCCAGCACAACGGTCGACCAGCCGATCACGGCCGAAGACATCTCCGAGTCTTGGGTCGTGGACGCTACGAACCCGCAGCACCTCATCCTAGGAGCCCAGAACGGGGTCCTGGCGGCGTTCCGGGTTCGCAACTTCCCGATCGTCACTGGCGATGGCACCGGACGAACGTCGAACGACACGCGCAGCGTGACCGTGACGGTCAACGGGGCGCCTGTAGCCGTGGGTGGCGTTCAAGGGGCTAAGGGCCTCGTGACGCTCCAAATCCCGACGCAGATCACGGACGTGGTCCGGTGCACGTACTACTTCCACCGAGGCGACACCGGCTTCGTGGATGACGTGTCCGATCAGGTCACGAGCGACACGGCGCTGCTCATCACGCCGGCAGCCGAGACCTATGCGGTCGTCCTCGGGAACAGCGACACCTTCAAGATCACGGTCAACGGTGCCACGGCCACGGTCACGTTCGCGCCGAACGCGGCCTCTACGGCGGCGGCCTTGAAGAGCCAGATCGATGCGGCCCTCATCTCGGGCCTCACGACGACGGTCTTCGTGGACAACAACGGCCTGAACCGCATCCAGTTCACGTCCACAGTCTCGCTCAAGGTCGAGGACGGCAACGCAAACGGGATCCTCGGCTTCTCCACGGGGACGCAGACGAACCGTAATGCGGTCTTCCGTGTCTACCAGCGCCCCATCGTGGACGGCACGAGCGGTGGTGTGACGACCACGGACGCCTCGAAGGTCGTCGTCAAGGTGAACAGCCTCCAGGTCATCCCGTCCGCCGTGGACGGCCTCAACGGCCTGGTGACTCTTCCCACGCCCCCGTCCCCGGGGTCGACAGTCACCGTCGAATACTTCGCCAACACCTGGCAAGACACGTTCGACTACCTGCCCAACACGAGCGTCACGTCGGTCATCCGTGCGGGCATCTCGCCGCAGCGGAACGACTACATCCAGGGGCAGGACTTCGTCATCTCGAACCCGAGCGCTGACGTTTCGATCATCAACTGGGGTACGGGGTACTCGGTCAGCGCCACACGGGCAACGTCGGGCGCAACGCCCTTCGACACCCGTCAGGTGATCCCGACGCTCATCGACCAGCAGTTCTTCCTCGCGCCGTGCGTCGCGGTGGTGGACACCTCGATCATCCCCGCCTTCACCTCGACGAAGGACTTCCTCCTTCCCGAGATCCCGACGACGGGCAACGGCAGGAACTCGGTCCTCGGAGCGACGCTCTACAACAGCGTCACCAACGGCCGCACGGACCTCCAGAGCAACCGCCCTGACCTCGTGAAGGTCTACGCCGGACGCACCCTCCGCGATGCCCTCAACCGCGCGCCCCAAAAGGTCGTCGAGGTCGATGGTCCCGCGCGTAGGATCAAGCTGAAGGACGCTCTTCCGCCCGACTGGGTGGTCTACGCGACCTTCTACTACAACAAGATCGCCGATGACAGCTACCTCCTCACCTGCGTCACCCCCGGCGCGGTGGGCCAGGGGCAGTACACGGTGATCTCGTCCCTCAAGGGCACGAACCTCTACCAGACGCGCTTCGGGGTGACAGCGGGCCTCACGACTTCGGTCCAGTGGCCTCGTGGCGTCGAGACGATTCCGGACGCGTTCCACACGGGCGGCGGGATCGCCGTTTCGGAGACGGCTACCGTCACCTTCGGGCAGCTTCCGGCGACGAATGCCGTCTACACGAACAAGGGCGCAGGCCCCTGGTCGTTCTACACGGGATCGTCCGACTGGACCACGAAGCTCAACGGGACGGACATCTCCGCGAACCTGAACGCGGCGGCCAAGGGCTACCTCGTCAGCACGGCGGTCACGGTCAACGGGTCGAACCAAGTCACGATCCCGGCCTCGCCGAACAACCAGCTCAACCTCACGATCGACGGTACGGACGTGGTCGTGAACCTCACGTCCGGTCTTCGTACCGCGACGCAGATCGTGGCGGACATCAACGCCGCCATCGACGGCACCGTGCCGTTCGCCCCCGGCCCCAACACCCTGGCGAGCTTCGTCCAGGTTGGTGGCTCGGGCGGCCAGGTCTACTTCATCATCCACAGCTTCTCGACGCCCGCCTCGCTCCCCGGTGGCTTCGACCACAAGTCGTACGTCCGGGTTCGTCAGGGCACGGTCGAAGTGACGCTCGGCTTCACGACCTTCCAGCGTGCTGACGGTACGCCCAAGGCTTTGAACAAGCCCGCGACGGCTCTCGGGACGCTCGCCGGCCCGTTCAACATCACGGCGGGCATCAACGACATCATCCAGCTTCGCCTGAACGGCGTGGACTTCACCGTCACCCTCCCCGCGGGATCCGCGGTGACGGCCGCCTCCGTGGTCTCGACGATCAACGGCGTCACGGGTCTCTCTGGAGTCGCGTCGGCAGGCACGCTGTCGAACCTCAACAAGATCCGCCTCACGAGCCAGACCAACGACACTCAGAGCCAGGTGCTCATCGGCAACGGGACATCCAACGCCATCCTCGGGTTTACCCAGGGCCAGCTTGGAACCCAGACGCTGGTCACGGTTCAAGAGGTCGTGGACATCCTCAACTCGACTGGTGGCTTCCTCTCCGCGGGCGTCGCTTACAAGAGCGCCGTCAACGGCCAGGAGTACATCACGATCGCCTCGCTCACGACGGGCGCGGCCACGTCGAGCGTCGCCTTCACCAGCTCCTCCACCACGGCGTTCAACATCCTCACGGGGACGAACATCAAGCCGGGGACGGACGGGGACTCCGGTGAGGACACCCGCGACAACTTCACGGTCACCTCCTCGAACGGCCTCGGATCGAGCGGGACGGGCATCCCCGGCCAGACGTACACGGACTCGCGCACGGGGCTCCGCTTCACGGTGCTTGCGGCCACGGTCGGGAGCTACGACAACGGCGGGAGCTTCACCCTCATCGTCTCGCCGACGTTCAACGTCACGTCCTCGGTGCCTACGTACGCACTGCCCGGCCTCGAACTCATCGTGGCCAACACGGTCGGCGTCGGGACGAACGATGTCTCGACGGTCCAGACCTTCAACCCCGGTGGAGTGGAGCCTGCCAACGGCGACTTCTACTTCATCTCGTACCGCTTCCTGAAGCAGGATTTCACGACCCGGATCTACCAACAGCTCAAGACGATCGAAGCCAGCTTCGGTCGTACGTCGGCTGAGAACCGGGTCACGTTGGGCGCGTACCTCTCGATCCTGAACGGCGCCATCCTCGTGGCGATCAAGCAGGTTCTGAAAATCCCCAACACGAACCAGGCTTCGGCCGCGAACTTCACGACGGCGATTGCCGAACTCGCGACGCCGCTCCCCGGCAACGTGCGCCCGGACATCATCGTCCCCCTCGCGACCGACACAGCGGTCTACTCGTTCCTCACGAACCACTGCGAAGTCCAGTCGAACATCCGTAACCAGTCGGAGCGTATGGGCATGGTTGGGTTCGCCTCGGGAACGACCCCAACCTCCGCGCAGACCATCGCGCGGGGTCTCGCCTCGAACCGCATCGTGGCCTTCTACCCGGACTCGGCGGTCATCACACTCACCGACGAACTCGGCCAGAACTTCGAGGCCCTCGTGGACGGGTCGTTCTTCGCCGCCGCCGCTTCCGGTGCCGTGGTCTCCCCCTCCGTGGACGTGGCCACCCCGTACACCCGGCGCCGCATCCAGGGCTTCACCCGGATCCCGCGCTCGCTCGACCCCGTCGAGGCAAACCAGACGGCCGTCGCGGGCGTCACGCTCCTCGAAGACCTCCAGCCGATCATCCGCATCCGTCAGGGTTTCACGACCAAGATGGATTCGATCCTCACGAGGCTCCCGACGGTCACCCAGATCGCCGACTTCGTGCAGCAGCAGTCCCGCCTGATCCTCGACTCCTTCGTGGGTACCAAGTTCCTCGCGAACCGGACCAACGAAGTCGAGGTCTCGATGACCGCGTTGCTGAAGCAGCTCATCCAGGCCGAGGTCATCGGCGCCTTCAACGGCGTCGCAGCAGAAGTCGATCCAGACGACCCCACGGTCCTCCGGTTCGAGGCATTCTATCAACCCATATTCCCTCTACTCTACCTTGTGCTCACATTCAATCTTCGAGCGCGGATTTGACCGGCCCAAGATAACGTAGAGCAAAGGGAACATTGGCGCGCCTCCAGTTCCGAGCGTAAGCTCAGGGACTGGAGGCGTTTTCATGTCCGACGACTTGGCCGAATGCCGCATAGGCGATGTTCGAGTCGTCGGGGAGGAAGTAGTCATGCCCTTCTACGCGCACATCACGCAGGCAGGGACGGGCTGCGACTACTCGATCGCTTGCGGGGAGAAGTTCATCGCCATCTACGGCGCCAAGACCCTGGAAGAGGCGAAGGCGAAGATCCTCGATACGGAGGATGGGTATGGGAGCCGGTACCGCTTGGAGCCGGGCTCTGAGGGGACCATCGGGTCGATCACGATCTACGAGTGCAGTGCGCCCGTCGAGGTCGACCTTGAGGCAGCACGTGCGGAGCTGAAACGGCAGGACGACGAAGAGGCTGCACGCAAGGTCGAGGAGAAAGAGCGGGTGGACTTCGCGCGCCTCCAGGCGAAGTACGGGAGGGCCTAGCCGACCTGCGGTGTAACGACGCGGGATGGGCCTCGATATCTCAAGCCATGTGGTTCTGGGCGTTCGCGTCGCGAGGCGCGAACTGATTCAACAGACCGTTCTCCCCTTGCAGTGCGCAAAAGGCCACCCCCGCCCGTCCGCGGAGATGGCCTTTTGCCCGCAGGACGGGACATCCTTCGCAGAACGGACCGTTGAAGGCCCGACGCCCCCGGTGGCGGCCTACTTGGCTGCCCGGGGCTTTGAGGAGCATGGGGTCGAGGCACTCTACGATGTCTGGCAAGGGAGCGAGTTTGGAGTGCGCCCGATCAACACGATCCAGCCGGTTCGTGGGCCGGATGTGGAGTACGCGTTCGGGGTCTGCCTTGCCAAGACGCAAAGCCACCGTTCAAACGCGAACCCGTACACGACGACCCTGACGGGCATTGAAGAGGCAACGGCAAGGGTGCTTGCGGAGGCGGCCTTGCTGGGCCTCGAAGGGCGCCCCGCGGAGCTATTTCTCTGCGTTTACTTCTCTGCGTGAGGATCTCGTGTCTGGACCCACGACCCTGAAAGAGCTTGCAACGCAGCATCAAGTGCCTGAGTGCCCGCTGTGCAAGCGCCCGAACCTACGACCCTCGGATCATCATGTGATCCCTCGATGTCGCGGTGGAGAGGAGACTCTCAGCATCTGTTCGAGCTGTCATGGCGCGATCCATAAGACATTCACGAACAAGGAGCTTGAGAGACAGTACAACACGGTCGAGGCTCTCATGGCGCATGAAGGCTTCGTGAAGATCATCCGTTTCATTGCCAAGCAAGACCCCGGGGGGCGGGTGAGGACCGAGCTGGCTCGAAGCCAGCGGCGCCGAGGTAGGAATGGGTGATGGAACGATACGGGCTTTACGATGTGGAATCTGGTTGCCGTTTGCGTGATGCAACGGCGGACGAGTACCGCCAGTACAAGCAGGCGACGGGTGGGTATTACACGATGAAGTACGGTCTATGCGACGTGCGGCGCGAGGTGGTACCCCCGCCGATCCCTGATCCTTCCGATGCGATTCCCAGGTTTGTGTGGTTCGATTCGATACCACCGCCAGGGAAGAAGCCATGATCGACGTTCGGTTCGTCATCGACCTGGAAGTGCTCTTGACGAAGGCCATGTCCGCGCTGCCGCAGCGCGGCGACTTCATCGTCTTGCACAAAGAGACGACAGAGACGCAGTACAGAGTGCAGGCCGTCTCTTGGTACTTTGGGCCGGATAGCAAGCTCCGCGGCGGAGGTGACTTCGTTGAGGTAGGGCTGAAGCCCGCGAAGTTAGTACGGAAAAAGCGGGTCGCCTAGCCGTTATCCACCTTTGCTGGCACTCTGAAAGGAGGCCAGCAAATGAACCAGTCGAGCGCGCTAGCGTTGGTCTCGAAGTACCGCAGCGCGATCTGGGATGAGTGGCGGCGCATCCGAGAGAAGACGGCGTCCACGGACCTCGTCGCCGTGCTCAGGGTCGAAGAGGATGACGCGGATGAGGCGTCGGTCCTCATCATGACGCGCGCGCAGCTCTTGAAACATCTCCACAATGAGATCCCCGACACCATCAAGACGCCGGCGGGGAGCGCCTCCCCCGCGGTTCCGAATGTATCCGCGCTCTGGGTCTTCGTCCTACGAAAGGGAGAGACGGGGCTTTGCCTTCGGATGACGGAGTCGAAGCTCGTCAAGGGTGGGGAGGCTTAGTCGGCTTCGCGGCGACTACAGGCGCCGTGGAGTGTGCCCGGTGCTCGTTCCAGTTGTCCGTGTAGGACTTGGCCATATCGCGCTGGTCTCGGATGAAGAGGCAGTTCTCGGCGTTGGACTTCTCGGCGGCGTTGGTGAAGTTGAACGACCCTGTCTCGACGCTGGCCCCGTCCACGATGATGACCTTGTCGTGGGCGATGGCGTGCTTGCTATCGATGAAGGTCGAGACGTCCCCGTCTTGCAACGTCTTCAACTGAGAGGACCTCGCGGTGACGTTGCTCTTGTCGAGAAGGACCACCACGTCCACGCCTCGCTCGCGGGCCTTCACCAAGGCACCGGCGATGGGCACGGACGTGAAGCTGTAGGCCTGGACCCGGACGCTCTTCTTCGCTGACCCGATGAAATCCTCGACACCCTCGGTGCAGTCGCCTTTGGGGGAGAACCGCACGTCCATCACGGGGGCGGGGGCGCAGAGGGTCTCGGGGCCTTTGGCCGCAACCTTGTTGCGTAGCTCGGGATCCGGCTTCATCTGCGGGCGGGGTGGGGACGGGTCTTCGGGGGGCGCCTCCATCTTAGGCTTCGCAGCCATGGGGGCTGGGTGCGAAGGGGGGCTTCCACATGCCGTGACGAGCAGGAGAGCGACCGCGAGGATTCGATGGTTCATTTTCCACCTTCAGTCGTTCACAAGTAGCTTGACGAAAGTCAGATTCCACATTCTATACTGCTAATTGACCGCGCGCGAGGTGGATGGCCTCGACCAACAGGTCTCGGAGGAGCCATCCATGAAGAACATCTCGATCAAGCGTTGCGAGGGTGAAGAGGTCAAGGCCTACCAGGGGTACATCGAGCCCGAGGATGGCCGATGGCGTCTGTTCCTCGACCACGAGGGGTTCCCGCACCTGCTCGTCCAGGTCACCATCGAGGGCGAGAAGCCTGAAGACCCCCTGATCAAAGGCATGTTCAACATCGAAGGCGTGATGCAGAAGGGCACGACTATCAAAGACGTGATGCTCTCGACGTTCGGTGGGCACGTCGATCCCGAAACGCTCGACGAGGACGATTTCAAGGATCCCGCCTTCGACTTCGGGCCTGGGCCGCACGACTTCGGCGGCGTTTAGTCACCTATCAGGGAGCGCTGGGAGGAGGCGTTCCCTATGTCGTGCGCATGCTGTCTCGATCCGTGTGCGTGCAACGCGGTATCCTCGGAGTTCCCGAAGAAGGTCATTGCGGACTACTTCATGTACGTCGGCACGACGGGCATTGTGTTCGTCACGGGGCTTCCGGCGACGCAGTTCGCCAACCTCGTCAATGTCTTCGACCCCACCCACGAGCGAATAGCCCAGTGGCATGCTGCGTCCGATCTCGCGGACATGGGGATCATCGACGGGCAGACCTTCCGCTTCATGCGGGAGGCCATTCCGTGGTCTGTCGCAGAGACTGCGGCCTTCATTGGCGTACCGGACAGCACGGTGAACCTGTGGGAGTCGAACGTCCAGACCATCTCTAGGGATATCTGGATTGCGATGGCGCAGCAGGTTCGGGAGCGCGCGCAGGATTACGGACCCTCGGGTCCCCTTGCGTTCAACCCACCTGATCTGCGCCCGCGCACCATACGGATCTTCACGCCGGTCTCAGGCTACCCGTACTGAAGAGCCGAGCAGGGACAGCGCCTCTTCGTAGCTCTCTTTGATACGGATGAAGTCGTGATGGTTGCCGCCGCGATCGGGATGCGCTTCAAGGGCGACCCGACGCCAGGCGGCCTTCAGATCCTTCTCGGTGAAGGGCCACTGGAGCCCCAAGTCGTCGATGTGCAAGCAGCGGCGAAGCACCTTCCCGAAGAGGATGCGTTCTCTTCGGGTAGGTTGACAGATCATCTCCGCCATGCGGTCGAACCAAAACCCTTGGTCTTCCAGGATCTCGGCGTAGACCTCCTTGGAGGCATCGTCGAGATCGCTAGGCCCGTCCCCATGAATCTCTTCTTGGAGCGCGTCCCACTTCTGCTCGGTGGCGGTCCACCAGGCCACTCGTCCGAGAGCGCCCCCAAGGCAGCAAAGACGCATGGCGCCACCCGGCCGCCAGATGGTTTGCTGACGCGGGGTCCCACTTGCACCGGTCCTCGCCGAGACCACGAAGACGGGGGTGATGCTGACGATCTGCTGCCCTAGGTGTGTGCAGACGAGCGTGGCTTCAGACACGACACCGTGCGTCTTTTTCTTCCAGCGCAGATACATCGAACCTCACAACGCTCAAAAACGGGGTGTATCTTGAAAAGGGTGGGGCGCCGTATCCCGAATCTACTTCATGAGAAGGCACTGGTCCTAGCGCCCGAGGGGCAGCCCTTTATTCTACCCTCGGGGAAGACATCGAATCTCTACGTGGATATGAAGCGGGTGCTCCTCAACGGGGGTGGACTCTACACGGTGGTTCAACGTCTTCATCACCATCTCCGATCCGTGGAGACGAAGTTCGTAGCGGGCGTAGCGCTCGGGGGCTACCCGTTGGCGACTGGGGTGTCTCTCTTCTCCTACGCTTTGGCAAAAGAGGCGCACCGCCAAGTCCCCGTCTACGACGTTCTCTACGTTCGGAAGGAGGCGCACGGTATGGGGCAGCTTGTAGAGGGCACGTTCGAGCCAGGGGACACGGTCGCGCTCCTCGAAGACGTGGTGACGACGGGGGCGTCAAGCTTGCGGGCGATCGACGCGCTTCGGGCCGCCGGGCTGGTGGTGGTGCACGTCTTCGCTGTCCTGGACCGGGAAGACGGTGGGGCAGAAGCGTTGGAGGCCGCGGGTGTGCCTTTCGAGGCCCTGGCGTATATCTCCGATCTTCACCCCTAAGCCCAGCGCTTGTTTCTATCGCCCACACTTGGTGTGGACCGCCTTGGGACCAAAGACACGTACGAGAGCCAGGAGAGCGAGGCCGAGCGCCTTGTGCGCCCTGCTCCTAAACTGAAGCCCTCGCGTCGTGATAAGCGGCGTGAACTGGTGAAGGAGAAGGACGAGGATCTCGACGGCGATGACGGGGACGACAAGGATCTCACCCTCAACAAGAAGTACATTGGGGGGAGCGACACTTCGCGCGTCGTCGCGTACCGCTTCTTTATCCGCACGGCCAAGGATCGGATCAAGGTCATTCGGAAGGAGGACGGCAAGACCGTCCTCGTGTCCGAGAAGACGCTCAAGGAGAAGCCCTCGGAGTACGAGGTCCCCGAAGAGGGGCTCGAAGATGCTCCGCCCGGCGTCGGCCCCCTCGTCGCCGAGAGAGCGCGCAAGCTCCTCCAGAAGGCGGAGAAGGACGACCGCATCAAGTCCTACCTCAAGGACATCGCGAACCCTGAGCGCCTAGGGCAGGTCCCAGGGAAGAAGGAACTCCCGAAGCCCGTTGCCGATGTGCTCGGACTGAAGTCCTTCGGTGAGGCTCGCGACATCGCCAAGGCGATGGGCGCCGTCCAGGACTGGGACAAGGCGCAAGACAAGGAAAAGGGTAAGGGCAAGGGTAAGGGCAAGAAGATACCGCGGGACGAAGAGCCCGAGGAGCCTGCGAAGCCGGCAGCAAAGGCTCCCAAGGTCGAGCAGCCTGAGGGAGCGGAAGAGCAGCCCAAGGCCAAAGCACCCCCTGCAAAGGAGCCCGAGGAGGAGAGCCCGAAGGAGGCCCCCGAGGGCGAGGCGCCGAAGAAGGAGAAGTCCAAGGGTAAAAAGCCCTCGAAGCCCAAGGTCGACACCGACGAGGTCGATAAGGGCTGGGACTCCGCGGAGGAAGCTGCTCCTCGGACGCAGTTCCTCAACGAGCACGAGGAGGATTTCCACGACTTCCTTCGGGCGTTGCCCACGGGGTCAGAGGGCGACGGCGGACAGCCGCTCGTCCTCGACGACCACACGAAGAAGCTCGTCACCTTCGACCAGGTGTCGCCCGCGCAGGCGAAGAGGGTTTTCGAGCGCTTCAAGGCGAACATCGACGCACAGACGAACGCCAAGGCGCTGCGGGATGCGCTCCCGAACGATCGTCTGCGGCATGATCTCTACAAGGCATTCGTCGAAGGGGACAAGAAGAACCCTTTCTCCAAGGCCATTGCAGAAGCCACCACGAAGACCAGAGACCTCGGTGAGCAGTTCAACGAAGAGGACGCGCGCATCGACCGCGTCCTCCCCCAACTGAAGGGCAAGCTCCCCAAAGGTATCGAGACGCTGGCACAGCTTCGCGCGGCGGTGAACGGGGACAAGTCCCTCTTCGAGATGGACAAGGACCGAACGGCTTTACGTGAGGACATTGCCAAGCAGCAGAGCGATGAGGGCGTCAAAGCTCTCCTTCAGGACTTGTCGAACCCCTCCTCGAACGCAGCGGCGGCGCTCAAGGACAGGAAGCTCGATGATCCGGTCGTATCGAAGGACCCCGAGGGCAAGGAGATCAATGCCTTCCCGGGCTTAAAGCTCCCCGAGGGCACGACGATCGGCGACGTGGTCGAGGCCGCCAAGAAGCTGCACCCCGAGATCAAGCCGCTAAAGCGACGCCCCTTCACCAAGAAGGATGTCGCTGCCGAGTACCATCGCATCTTCAGTGTCACACCGTCCTACAAGATGGACCCCGAGACCCTCGCGGCGCTCGCCTCGTTCGAGGAGCTGCACCCTGATGATATCGGCCCAGCCTACGAAGCCTTCCTGAATGCCAAGAGTGCCAAGGGGACGCTATCGGACGATCTCTCGGTCGGGTCGAAGTTCTACGAGACGGACCCCGCCAAGGTCCGCCCGCCTGCGAAGTGGGTAGTGAAGGGGAAGGAAGTCCCGTTCGAGAAGCTCTCCCCGGAGCAACAGTCCCACGCGATGGCGGAGCATCGCGTCCAGACCGTGGCTTTGAGCCATGCAATGCGCGCGCGTGCAAGCACGACCCTGAAGAAGATGGGCGCGCCGGAGGGGCTCGTGTCCGCCGTCACGCCCAGGTTGTTCGCCAACCCCAAGACGACGGATTGGGACGCGGTGAAGTTGGAGGCGGATACCAGGTTCCGCACGGCCTTGGAAGAACCCCAAGAGCGGATGCCGGACGTCAAGATGCGGAAGCTCTTGGACACCCTCAAGGATGCACCCGCCGCGAGGCGTCTTGCGGTATCGCAGCTTCAAGCGGCCGACTACCAGAAGGCCCTTGCCGATATCGACAAGGAGAGCTTGGACGAGCACACCAGCTCCCCGGACGATATTGCCAAAACAATAGCTCGGGTGTGTGAGGACGTACGTGGCAGGTCCAAGGATTACGGACCGGATGCCCTCCAGGATACCCCCATGCTCGTCCGAGGGCGGGTCTTAGAGAAGCTTGACGCGGTGAACCCGGAGAAGGCAGCGCAGGTCCGGGAAGCCCTCAAAAGCCACCTGGAAGACGACCATTCGCAGGCGATGAAGCAGTACGAGGCGATGAAGGCCCAGCACGAGAAGTCGAGCAACCCGTACCGCTCGGCCCCCCTGCCGGACGAGCCGCGCCCGCCTATTGGGTCAGGCAGCACGGCTTCGGGGACCACGATGATGAACGAGTTCCGCAAGCGACTTGCAGGCAAATCCTTTTATCCGAAGGGTCGTTCGATGGAGTCCATCAACAAAGCTGCGATCTACCATGGCGTCGAGCCCTACCCGGCTGGGCATGAGGGCTTCGCCCCCTCTCAGGGGTGGACACAGGCGCAACAGCGCGACCTCGGCGAGAAGGACTTCGAAGGTATCGTGGCCTCGGCCAAGAAATGGCTGAAGACCCCATTCCTATCGGCCTCCGTCGAAGGGCTGCCTACAAGGGACATTGCTCGGGCAGCCCTCGACCTGGCCCTCAAGACGTTCGGGGGAGGGCGCTACGACGCATCACTATCGCCCCCAGCCTACGAGGTTGTCCTGAGCCGTATTGCTGGACGCGCAGGAACCGCAAGTTCCTCAACTTCTCCTTATGGGAGTACGACGTTCGAGGAGATCGCACACATGAAGGCCGCCACGCAGATCCGTTCCTACGCCGCGAAGATCGCTTCCACGCATCCGGAAATCGCCTACGACCTGATCGATCTCTCCACCAAGCTCGCAGCGGAGGAGAAGGACGAGAAGGAGCAGGCGGACAAGAAGGACGACAAGAAGGACGACAAGAAGGATGACAAGGGAGGCAAGCCGGCCTTCCCGGGCGCTGCTCCGCCCTTCGGTAAGAAGGATGCTCAGGATCAGGGTCAGCAGGATCAGGGTCAGCAGGATCAGGGTCAGAAGGGTCAGGAGCAGCAAAAGCAGGCTTCCGCGTACAACACCCTTCGCGCAGCCGTCATCCGCACGGCGGCCACGAACCCGGCTCTTCGTCAGTATTTCTACCCCGTGCTTCAGGTCATCAAGCAACTCGGGTGAGACATACCTGTCTCTGATCCCACAGGCACAACACTAAGCCCAGGAGACGACGATGAAGTTCAAGTTTGCGGCCGAAGAGGCCAACCGGACGCTTTCCCGTCTGGACAAGTTGGCGGCGGACATCCAGGCGAACTACAAGGCGTGGGGTATGCCTTTCGAGGACGCCCGCAACTTCGTGAACGCCCTCGACAAGACAGCAGACGAGGTCGAAGTCGCGTCCTTCGGCGAGAAGTCGTTCGAAGAGCGCCAGGCCGAGACCATCACGAAGATGGCGAAGGTCATCGGACGTGACGCCGACGAGTCGTACATGGATACGTTCAACTCGCCCACCAGGCCGTTGCAGACGGACGGAGACGAGCCGTACATGAAGGCTTACGCCGACGATCAGTCCATGGCCGTTCAGTCGGGCAAGTCCACGACGGGCCGTCCTCTCGCTCCCTGAACTGTCCTCTCAACTGTTCTTGTTGAGAGGTACCCCCGCTCGACAGTGGAGGTAACGTGGGGACCGACTATCAGGCGTTGGCGAGGGACTTCAAGATCGGAGACGTTGTCCACAGGGCGTTCCCCACGTGGGTCGCAATGTCTCCGTTCGTAGGCCGTATCACGTCAGTGTTCCCAGGCATTGGGTGCTGTGACGTGCAGTGGCCCTACGGAAACGAGCGCGTCCCGGTGGATGAGATCGTTCGATCAAATCCGGGCTTCCTGCCCTACCTCCCTCCGACACTCGATCAGTCGTTTCAGACGCTCGAAGTGTTGAAGGCTAGGCAGGCAGCGACTTCGGTTTGGCGCACGACGAGCCTCCCGCAAGGCTTTCATCTCGACATGGCGAGGCTCTGGGCACGGCAGGCGTCGGAGGTTGCGGCCTACGACGAGCTTTGGCGCCGCTATGCCAACGTCGCAGCGGACGACGCGATTCGTGACGAGGTCGACAAGTTCTACACGGTCGGGCGCAACCTCCCGATCGTGCTCATCCAGGCTGCCGCCCGGACGAAGTCCGCGGCTTACTGGGTTGCACAGAACCGTCAGTACCGCGCGACGAAGGAAGAGTTCTCGGCGCGTAAGCCTGGCTGCCCTCGGTGTTCGACCACCATGCGGCGGACGACCTACAAGATGAAGGAAGGCGCGAAGCATCGGCTATTCGGCTGCCCTCGATGCCTCTTCCTCATCAAAACCAACGACCTGTTGGCCCCTGACGGCGCTGCCGTCGAGTGGTGAGGAGAACGGGATGGCATTCGTAAAGCACGGGGCTGCTGTGCCCGCGAAGATGGTCGATATGGCATCCCTGATCAACTCGATCGGTCCTGGGTCCCGGGTGAAGCTCGGGGCCAGGGCGGGGACGGTCAGTAGCGTGTCGGGCACGAAGGCGTCGCTTGTCTTCGATGAGGACCAGGCCGAAGTCGAGGCGTCTCTGTCCTCGCTGACAAGGATCTGAGATGGCGTTCCTCAAGTTCGCAAACGCAAAGGTATCACACTCGGACGTGACGTTCTCCGGGTGGGAGGACTTGCACGCGAAGAGTGGACACAAGTCGAAGCAGGCGTCCTCGAAGGTTGTATTCAAGGACTACGATCCGAAGGACTACCTCCTCACGCACTGCTCGATCGTCGCCTCTGTCGATACGGAGGACGGCCCCGGCCCTCTAGGCAAGCACCTGGTGGATGGCTTCCAGGTCGATCGCCAGTTCTCGGACTACTACGTCACGAGCAACACGATCCCCTGGGTCAACAACAACAACGATGCGTTCGAGCGAAGGATTCTCCTCGCGACGTACCGCACGTTCGTGGGTTCGTACAACTACGTCGAGCACCTTCAGATCCCGGCCCTCTCGAAGGGCAAGATCATCGACGCAGCGGCCAGGGACATCGGCGACTCGATCTACGTAGACATCCTGGTCGCTACAGAGCGCAAGCACCGTCCCCTCATCGCGGCCATAACGAGCGGTCAGCTTCAGACGCTCAGCATGGGCTGCTCAGTGTCCTATACGACCTGCACCAAGTGCGGCAACGTCGCGCTCGACGAGTCCCAGCTATGCGCGCACATTCGGTACTTCAAGGGCAGCGAGTTCTACGACGACTTCGGCAAGAAGCGGAAGATCGCCGAGCTTTGCTTCCCGGCGGGTACACGGATAACAAGTGGGGATGGGCGCCCTGTCGCAATTGACGACCTCCAGATTGGTGACTCTGTATTCACGCACTTAGGTCGCCGCCGGGAGGTTACTGAAAAGTTTGAACGTCACTACGAAGGAGACGTTGTTACACTCTCGGTCGTTGGCCACCCGTATACGACCTTCAAGTCTACCCCTGGGCATCCTTATTATGTATTGAGCCCTCGTGATACCTGTGCTTGCGGGTGTGGTGCCTCTCTCACTACAAGGAAGACTTTCTCACACCAAGAGTATCTCCGATCCTATGCCCCTGGGCATAACCCCACGGTTCAGGGCATTCATACGCTAAAGCCACAGGCTTTCAATTTTAGGGATGCCAAGGATATTAGGGTCGGTGATCAACTTCTCCTGCCCATCCCTACCGAGGTTCGACAACCAGTCGATGTGGATACGGATCGAGCCTACCTTCTAGGTTGGTTCCTCGCAGAGGGTAGTTTTGAGAAAGTGCAGGGGAAACATACGAAAGTGTGTTTTACCCTCAATGCGGAAGATGAGAAAGAGGTCGCAACAACAATATCGAACCTTCTTGCCAAGTGCTTCCCCCCTGAGACTCCGCATCGTCGTCTGTCTAGTACCCCTGGTAAGTCGCTGATCCGTCAAGGCATCGAGTCCCTGACAAATATCACGGATAAGATCCTAAAGGCTTTAGCGGCTGGAGAGGTTCTGTCTTCTGATGTGAGGGGTGCCACCAAGGAAACTATCAGCGTTATTCTCAATAGGTACAAGGCTAAGGGTCTGGTCAGTTCTAGGCCCTTGCGTGCAGGAGAGCGTGCTGAGATCCGCGGACGTGCCCGTTCGAGGGCTTGTGTCTGGACGTGGGTAGGAAACGAAGCACCTGTATCACTTCTCAGTGATCGACAAGGTAAAGACCATTGGCGGACACACCCCCTTGCAAACGAAACAGAGATGATGCCTCGCATTTATCTCTACCCTCGTTTGGAAGGTGGTGAGAAACTGACGGTCGTTTACCGGAACGACCGCGCCGCAGCATGGTTCCTAAACCACGCGGGGGAATACGCTGGGAGCAAGCATCTATCCAGTGACGCAGTCCTATGGCCTAAACCGTTGCAAACCGAGTTACTAAGAGGCTACTTCCACGGGGACGGTAGTGCTGATAAGTTCGGTCGGCATAGTGTGTCGTCCGTGTCTGACGCGCTCATCACCCAGATGCAGTTGGTTGCGACACGCTGTGGTTTCTGGACTAGACGCCAGATCATCTTCGAGGGGAAGGCCACCTCCATCGAAGCCATGGTTGCGAATGGTGAACCTCTCGTCGTTGGGTATGATGGATGTCGGCCCCGGCATGAACTGCATTTGCAACCTTCGAATGAAGCCACCGAGACATTTGCATTCGAGAAGGCCACTTCTCATGTAAGGGGGCTCGAACCTAAGTGGCGTCAACATGACGGTTACCTTCTATACAGGGTAAGTCGTGTTGGCCTCGAACACTTCTCAGGCCCTGTCTACAATATATCTGTCGATGAGGACGAGTCCTATCTAGTCAACGGGCTCGCAGTTCATAACTGCGGGCACCACTCGGATCCCGAGAGCGTCAAGTTCATCGAGGCATCGTGGGTTGCCAACCCTGCCTTCCGTGGCGCCGTCCTGCGAAGCATCCTCTCGCAGGAGGAGACCGAGAAGGTTGCGGGGCTGATCCATTCCGGACTCAATGCCTCCGGCCCTCAGATCGATCACACGCTCGTGCAGAAGGCGGCCAGTGCAGCGGCCTTCAGCGTCGCTTCCGCGGAGTGGTCCCGTAAGGGCGAAGGCCAGTTCGACTTCGGCGACCTCGGCGGGCAGGGCGGCGGCGGGCAGGGCGGCGGTGACTCCAAGAAGGACGACACCAAGAAGGACGACCCGCTCGAAAAGCTCGTCGGTGATCTCGCGGACAACATCCGTGAGCGTGCCCTGAAGAAGATCCGCGAGGAGATGGGCAAGGACGAGGCGAAGAAGGTCGACAACCTCGACCTCAACTCTCAGAACGAGAGCCTCATCAAGTCTGCCATGGCCTACCCGGCTTGGCGTGGGATTGCCCGGTCTGTCCTCAAGATCGCAGGTTCCCCGAAGGCAGCACGTCAGATTCTTCTTGGCCTCATGCTTCACCGCACCGGTGGTTGGCAGGCCGTGGAGAAGGCAAAACTCTCTGGCCATGAGATCCTGGCCGTATCGAGGATCTTGGATCTTGCCATGCGCAAGACCGCAATGGCCGGTGAGGGTCGTCTCTACAGGACTGTAGTTGCGAGCAGAGGGGTTCGGTCTCATCCCTCGGAAACCAAGTACCTGGATACCTGTCGTCAGGCCATGGGAAGGGACATCACGGACCATGAGAAAAGGTTCCTGATCGCAAAGGGACGACTATTCTCGATGGGTTTGTGACGATTGTTTCTATAACGATTCAGATGCGAGGAAAGGACCCCGGAAAATGCGCGTGCGCACCACTTGGAACGAGGAGGCCATCGCAAAGCGAGCCTCAATGGGCAAGCAAGCCGATCCGTACCTCATGAACCAGGACCATGTGAAGGTTCAACCGAAGGTTGATGCCTACGCGAATGGGGACCCCTCTTCCTGGGCTGAGGACGTGAACGAAGAGAACCGCTGGGAGGCTGAGTATTCTGGCGGGCAAACATCCCGGAACGAAATCGGGATGCCGGAGCTTCGCAAGGAGACCTTCAACCACCCCGAGAAGACTGCGGCCATGGATGAGGCATTCCTGATGAAGAAGGCCGATCTCGCGACGCGCGTCGCTCGGATCATGCTCGGCAAGACGGCGGCGGATGGCGCGGTCGAGGATCAAGCCCTCGCGCTCATGTACGTCCCGGACACCTCGCTCATCGAGACGTTCACGCGTCTCGCGTCCGAGCAGGGCGAGCAGCAGGAGCAGCAGCAGTCCCAGAGCCAGGAAGAGGAGCAGCAGCAGAAGCAGGCTGCCGCCAAGAAGGCTCAGGACGAGCAGCAGGCTCAGGGGCAGGAGCAGGCTCAGGGGCAGGCTCAGGAGCAGCAGAAGAAGCAAGCGGCCCAGGAATGCATCGCTCGGCTTCAGCGTGCCGTGCAGGCGGGTGACCTCACGCAGGTCAACGCGGCTGTTCAGCAGTTGATCGCTCAGCAGCAGATGCCGCAGCAGGCCGGACAGCAGATGACCCAGCAGAGCCAGGACCAGATCCAGGCGGCGGTCATGGGCATGGTCCAGCAGGCGCTTCAGCAGGGTCAGCAGGGTCAGCAGCAGATGCCCCAGCAGGGTCAGCAGCAGATGCCTCAGCAGGGTCAGCAGCAGATGCCCCAGCAGGGTCAGCAGCAGATGCCCCAGCAGGGCCAGCAGATGATGCAACAGGGTCAGATGACGGACGATCTCCTTCTCGACGAGATGCTCGGTGGCCAAGGCCAGATGGGCGTCAACGAGATGGACATCGAGCTGGAATCCCCCTCGATGGATGTTGGTGAAGTCGACCTCGGCCCCGAGGACGAAGTTCTCCGCAGCCTCTTCGCCAACGGCGAAGCGCAGGATGCCCAGCAGGCGCAGCAGGCCGAGCAGGGGAAGCAGGCGGCCTTCGTCAGCCGTACCGCCGCAACGCGTACGGTCGGCACCCGTCCCACGGTCGGCATCTCTCGTATCGGCGGGTCCGTCGGTATGCAGGGTTCCGCACCCCCCGTTCAAGAGGTCGAGAAGCTCGCGGCCCTCTGGACTTCAGCCCCGGATGTCAAAGACGTCTTCGGGATGAGGTGAAGTTCCGGAGAGGGCGTCCTAGTGGCCCCCTCTCCAAAAACCAACGCCTGGATTGGCGCCGAGATCGAATGTGTATTGGTAAGCACCCCAGCATTTAAGGAGACTGAACATGGCTCTTTCGCCCCTCGGCGGCCAAAGCTCGGGTGACTTCAGGGAGACATCCGCTCGCGTACAAATCTTCCACGTCGTCACCCGCAACAGCGTGGGTGTCCTGACGCCGGACGCGTTCACGCAGGCGAACCCCCCGATTGTCACCGCAGGCGCCAACAAATCCACGACGCTCGCAGGCATCACCAAGGCCGGCGTCCTCGGAGGCAGCGTTGCCTTCACACGCTACGATTACGGCAACGGCTGGATCGGTGGCCCGATCCAGATCGCATCAGCGTATGACGCGAAGATCCGACCGCTCGGCATCTTCATCAACGACGCCCTCGGCAACGCGTTTGAGAACACGCCTGGCGTGGCTTCCGGACGCGGACCCTACGTGTGTGGCTCGGGCTCCGTCCTCGGGGTCGCGGTCTACGAGACGAAGATCCAGATCGGCGCCTCCACGGCGCTGACGTACTCGTCGGGCGATCTCGTGTACGCGTCGGTCAACGGTCTCCTCACGAACCGTGTCCAGGACGCATACGAGTACAACGTCTCGGGTCAGAACCAGGTCTACTTCCCGGCTGTCATGGGAGTGGTCAAGGTCGCCCCGGATGCAAACAACGCTCTTCTGGTCATCGACCTGAGGGTGTGACCTAGCCCGTAACCAGGTAACCCAAGAAAGCAAAGGGCAAAAGTCATGTTCCCTACGATGGCAATGCAGACCCAGCAGGTCTCCAACGAGGTGAAGCAAAAGATCATCTCGGAGTACATCAAGACGGCCGCCGGCCGCGCGAAGCTCGCTGCTTCGATGATCCAGCCGCTCCGCCTCCGCCGTGACTACACGGCAGTCGGCCGCAAGACGTTCCTCGTCGAGCAGCTTCCGGACGGCGCTCTTCCCATCTACGACAAGGATCCGGATGTTACGGCCTTTGTCGTCGGCGAAGAAGGCGAGAACATCCTCGCGATCCAGAAGCCGCGCCGCGTGATCTTCCCGCTGTTCGAGGTCGCCTCGAACCCGGAGATCCCGCTCACGCAGATCAAGGAGCGTCGCTTCGACCTCATCGAGCGCAGCCAGGACCTCGCGAAGGCGCAGATCCAGGCGGCGGAAGATGAGCGCGTGTTCGCGGTCCTCGACAGCATCGCTGTCTCGGGCTTCGACACCCTCCCTGGCCAGACGAACCCGGACGTGGCCGTCGTCGCCCCGATCTCGCCCAGCGTCCTCGCGGATGCCTTCGCCGAGATCGAGCGTCACGACCTCAGGGTTGCTCGCATCTACATGAACGCTGTCGACTACGCGGACATCCGCAAGTTCGGCCGCGACATCCTCGACATCGAGTCGCAGGCGACCCTCCTCAAGACGGGCCTCCAGGCCGTCCTCTGGGGCGCGCAGATCATCACGAGCCGCCTCGTGCCGGTCGGCTTCGTGTACGTGTGTTGCGAGCCCGAGAACTTCGGTCGCTTCCCCGTGCGCACTGAGCTGACGGTGCTCTCGGCGGACGACGCGAAGGCGCGCACGATCGGCTTCTCGTGCTTTGAAAATGTCGGCGTCGGGGCCTTCAACCCCCGTGGCCTCACCCGCATGGTCGTCCAGCGCTTCTGATAGAAGCCTGGAATTTGCGCTGAATTAGCGCGAATCACGAAGGGCTGGCTCCGAAAGGAGTCGGCCCTTTGGCGTTCCATAGTGGAGCATTAACGCATTTACTGAGCACGAGAGCCCGATGTTGAGCGAGGCCGTGGGGTGCCCTCGGGAAGGATCTGCGCTACGACGGATGAGTGCGCGCCATCCCTTGCCCCATCTCTCCGAAGGAACTTCGTCGCCTCTACGTGACTCGGAAGCTGACGGACGAAGAGATCGTTGCCCGCCTCGGGGAGGGCGCGACGTTGAAGAGGGTCCGGTCCTGGCGAAAGCGGTTAGGCATCGAGACCATCTCCCCGCTCGACCGTCACAAGGTGACGCCAGTTGAAGGGAAGCTGCGGTCGCTTCTCGTTGGCTCGATGCTCGGTGATGGCCGACTTCATCGGACGCCGAACGGGGCACGCTTCATGGAGAACCACGCCGACGACCAGCGCGAGTACATCGCGTGGAAGGTCAAGCAGTGGGGTCCGTGGGTGAAGGGCGGCTTGAACCCCGTGACGTGGACGAACGACGGAGGCACGTTCCAGGGCTGGCGGTTCCACACGGTCTGCCATCCGTCACTCATCGAGTGGCACGCACGCTTCTACGACGAGACGGGACCCAAGCGCCTTTCACGCGAGGTCATCGACTACGTGGACGACTTCGCCCTTGCCGTTTGGTTCATGGACGATGGCTCCGTTGGTTGGTGGCCGCGCATCACGTTCGGCATGGACGACGTGAGCCAAGCCATGGCTCTCGCGATTTTTGAGCGCTTCGGTTTCGCGCCTCGGTGGCAGATCCACAAGGAGCGGACGGGCGACTTCATCTTCGAGGGCGAAGATCAGGCGGAGCGCTTCCTCGCGCTCGTGAAGCCGCACATGCCGAAGACGATGGAGCGGAAGCTCACACACGGCTTTCAAGGCCCGCACTACCAAATGCGCAAGGCATTGACGCCCGAGGCGCTCCGAGAGTTAGCCTCGAAGGGGGTGCCCATTCGGCGCATGGCTGTCATGCTCGGGCAGACCCCGAGTAGCGTCAACCGCTTCCTTAAGCACTTCGGCATCGAGCACCCGCGTAAGGTTGGGCGTCCGCTGCGCAATGCGGTGTAGTTGCCGGATCATGACCATGAACGAACAGAGCACTGGGGGCACATCGAGGAGCAAAACGCGGGCGATGCACTGGTTTCCGCTCGCCTACGCAACGGATGGTGGCCTCTCAGAGATTCGTTGCCAGGTGTGTGGAGGCCAATGCGGGCATTTGGCGCAGGCATGGGCCGACAACATGAACGAGCGCGTCGTCTACACGGGCAAGAAAAAGGCGGTGTCGGCTACGGAGGCGTCCTACGGATCCGAAGTTGGGTGGATCGCGACATACGAAACCTGCCCTCACGTCATCCGCTTCAGGGTCAAGTTCCACAAGGGTTCGACGTACATCGAGTGGCTGGACGCCACTTCGGAAGCGTTGGACTACGAAGAGGAAATGCCGCGCGGGTGACTTCCCGGTCAGCGAGGGCTGGCTCCGTGAGGAGTCGGCCCTCGTAGCTTTTGTGGTTGCGAACCGCGGTGGCCTCCTCTTTCAAACCCACGCTTCCGTGTGTGAGCATGGAGTCACTAGGGGCATATACAAACCGCGTGCCCACGGAGGGTTGAGACGCTGCATCTACTTCTGACTTTTTGAAGTATGGGTCAGCAGTTACTTGGTATGGGTCAGCAGTTACTTGGTATGGGCCAGCATTTATTGGGCTGGGTGAAGGCTCACCACCATCTGTTTCCCTGGGTGGTCAGCGCGATCTCCGGGCTGATGCAGTTGGTTACGTTCATCTACTATCGGAAGCTCGTCCGAGAGGCTCGGAAGCTCCGAAGCGAGATGGCCACACGAACTGCGACGCAAGCCATGTTGCGACGCTTCGCGAACGAGCTGAATCGTCTGTCAAAGATGCTGATCTTGCAGGACCAGCGCATCGTGGACGTTGAGATTCAGCATGAGGAAATCTCACGCTGGACCGAGACCACAATGCAGACCCCGGCGATCCGAGGGACGATCCCGTTTCCAGCGTTTCGACAGCCGTCGATCCACACGGAAAGCCGAAAGGCGATCTACCCTAGGGAGTTCACGACGCTCATCCCGGATGGCAGCCCTACGCCCTCCGAGGTCGATCTATCGTGGCCCGACGATACGGACCCAGACATCGACGCGACCCGCATCGAGGGCCGGAAGAAACTGCGGCGGTAGTCCACCTTTCGGAAGCGCACTCTCAGGATGACCATCCCCGCGAACGACAGGCGTTGGAAAGCTGCGAGCGTGCCCCACGCTCCCTTCGAGAGCTTCGACATCACCTACGCAGAGCTATCGAACCTCGGGGGCTTCTACCCAACCGAAGGGGATCGGGGCGGCGGCCTCGTTGCGGAGCTGGTTCGGCGCCTTGGGCAGGAGTGGATGGTGGGTGACCCGGAGCGCGCGCGGGACGTGCGCATCGGCACGGTCTACGTGAAGGTCGACCCCGATGGGACGCTCCACCTCGACTTCATCCCGCGGAACCCGGGCGTCCTATGGGACCGCGACCATGGACGGTGGAAGGTGCAGCTCGTGGGCGGGCAGCTTCGTTTCGACGCGGACGGCTACGGGCCTACGCCATAGTTCACCTTTCGGGAGCCGGACTCAAGATGATCATCCCGCCGAGCGACCGCCGTTGGAAGTATGGTGGCTACGACTACAGCGACGCGTGCGCGAACCTCACCGTCCAGATCCGGGAGAAGATGGAGCCCCTCTGGAAGAGGCTTCAGAAGGCGTCCTCTGGTCTGACGGGGTTCAGTCTCCAGTACGGGTACCACTTCAGTAAGGTTTCCGACGCCTTGTCGAAGGCCGCGCCAGCCACCAGCAAGAGTACGTACTACAAGCGCAAGGCGCTTCGTGAAGCCCTTGAGTCGACGGGCGCGTGGCGCACCACTTACGATGCCGTGGCGAGCGCCGACAAAGCCATCTGGAGCTTGAAGGACGGTGTGAAGGAGAGGCAGGCCTCTCTCAGCTACTCTGACCTCGAAGAAATCTACGTCACTCGTGCCATTGAGCGTCTTGGGGCTGCCCATATCGGGCTGGCGGAGGCGAAGGCGCTCCTTGATACAGGCGCCGTGTCTAAGGTGCTGCTCGATGGCTTCGAGAAACTCCAGGCCATGGTGGATGGATCGGAGATGCCCGCCTCCGACAAGAAGGTGCTGAAGAAGCTCGCCACGGTCGCTACGCTGAACGCTACGAAGGAACTTCAGAAGGCCGATCCGGAGATCCATGTCGTACGGGACGAGCTGTCCGCGCTCGTGAGCGGCGCGCAGAAGAAGCTCCAAGGCCCTTTCAGGGACCGATGATGTTGGCTGCGAAGCGTGTCCTTGCCAGGTACCTCGTGGCGAGCTTCGCGGAGGAGCGGGCGCGCATCCTTGCCTGGCTGGACGGCTTCGGTGACCCGCTGACGCTCTTTCGAGCCGTGAGGGTCGAGGACATCCAGAACATCGACTACGACAAGCTTGGGCAGTTTTGGACGCCGGAGAAGGCAGCGGCCCACTCGCCCTACGGTGTCTCGGGCAAAGGGACCGAGGTCATCATCGAGGCGGTGGCCCGGCGTAAGAACGTGGACGAGGTGGCGACGGTAGCCACGTTCCGGCGCTACCCCGACGAGAAAGAGGTACGCATGGAGGCGAGCGCCCCGGTCGTCGTGAAGGGCGTGTACACGCGCGCGGGCTTCGTGCCCGTCCACAGGCAGGGGCGCGTCTAGGCCCTGGTGTAAGACGGGGCGATGCCCATCGCCGCGACCGTGGTCTCTGCCGTCCTCCAGGAACTGACGCGTACCGGCTGCCTCGTGTCCCCTGGCCCTGCGCGTTATGCCGTTCGTCTGGCCCTCACGAACCCGAAGGGGTCGACCACGCTTGTCCTCGACAACGAAGACGTGTTGCACGTGGCGCGGGGTAGGCTCGACCTGGAGACCCCGGTCATGGACATCGTGAGCCCTATGGCCGGACCGGAAGCCGAAGCATGGCGAGCGGCCTCGCTCGAAACCGCTCCGAAGAAGGAAGGCCCTGCCCCCAAGAAGCAAAAGGACATGACCCAACTGGACCTCGTGCTCCTTGCTCGCGAGCACTGCGGAAAGCCAGAGGTCTTCAACCCTACGAAGAGGCCTTCCCCCTGGGACCGACTCTTTGAGGAACAAGCACATCGAATGGCGGACGTCCCTGCTCCCTTGGGCGTCGTCATTGAGGCGGTCGCGCTCAGTGCCCTTGAGCAGTGGGACTCGATCTTCGATAGGGCGCACAAGGATCTCTTCGGGATCGACAAGGGCCTTGCGAACTTCGATGACGCCCTGGACAGCCTCGAAGATGCACGCATGGGATCCGGGACACTTACGAATGCCGCGCTTCGTATTGGTACCCTGCGCGCTAAGATCAAAGGGGGGTCGGGCAGTCGATCCCGATACGCTGTTGGCCGCTTGGAGGTACTGGTACTCGCATTGGAGGCCATCTGGACCGGCGATGACGTCGGAGCGCTCCAACTACTTTCAAGGGTCACCCTAGCGCTACTTCCGACAGACCCCCTATCGCTACTTCCGCAGTGGGTGAAGGCCCCCTGATTACGGTGTAGAAGCGGCCCCATGCATGAAAGCTGGAAGGCCGCCCTCTCCGATGAACTGGCAAAGCCCTACGTCAATGACCTGCTTGACTTCGTTCAGCGCGAACGGGAGAGCCAGACGGTCTTCCCGCCCAAGGGGGAGGTTTTTACGGCCTTGGAGACCCCCTTCGATAGCGTTCGAGTCGTCATCCTAGGCCAGGACCCCTACCATGGCCCCGGGCAGGCGCACGGGCTTAGTTTCTCGGTTAAACCCGGCGTGGTGCTGCCTCCATCCCTGCTCAACATCTACAAGGAACTGAAGTCAGACGTAGGGTTCACTCCTCCCGGACACGGCTGTCTACTAGACTGGGCTCGACAGGGCGTGCTACTGCTGAATGCAACGCTCACGGTTCGAGCGCGTGAGGCCGGATCCCACCAAGGCAAGGGCTGGGAGACCCTCACCGATGAGATCATCCGCAAGCTGAGTTCACAGAATAGACCCCTCGTGTTCGTTCTCTGGGGTCGGTATGCGCGCGATAAGAAGGCGCTCATCGACACCAGCAAGCATGTGATTGTCGAGTCGGCACACCCCTCCCCGATGTCTGCAAGCAGCGGGTTCTTTGGGAGCAAGCCTTTCTCAAAGGTCAATACGGCCCTCGTTTCCTTCAACGAGAGGCCCATCGACTGGCAGATCGCCCCACTGGAGTAGAATGGCAAGACAGCATCAGGCCGCCCGGGTCATGCAACTTGAGACCGGCCGATCGTATGCGTGGTGCAACCAGATATGCGAGGAGTTCAAGTCCTTCGCATTCATCATCGCCAAGCACTTCGACACCGCCCCCCTCGGGGTGGTGCTCGGCTTGGCCAAACAAGTCATCGTTCAAGAAGTGAGGGATGCTGGCCCGGACATCGATGAAGAGGTTCCGCGCTTTCGGAGTCGGAAGGGCGCTCGTATCGTGACCCTCCCCCTCCCCCCGCAGGACTACGCCGCGGAGGACGTAGAGCACCTCGCCGCGGTGTGAACCCGTCAGGGATGCGACTTTCTCCCGTACGAACCCCGCGCCTGCCGGCATCGTTGCGGTGTAGAGAGACCCCATGAGCATCCACGGGAAGAACGCACGCAAAGAAGGCCGGGCGCCCGCGGTCGCTCTTTGGAACCCACGCTTCCCGTTCAACGTGGGGAGCGCGGTCCGGGCCGCAAGTTGCTTCGGGATCGAGCAGGTGTGGTTCACGGGAGAACGTGTCCAGCTCGCTCTCGACGAGAAAAAGCGCCTTCCCCGTGAGGAGCGGATGAAGGGCTACAAAGAGGTCGAGCTTCGGAACTACGACCACGTATTCGACCAGTACGACCTGACGCAGGTCACGCCCGTCGCGGTCGAGCTGCGGCCCAACGCGGAGTCCCTCCCCGCTTTCGAGCACCCGGAGAACCCCGTCTACTTCTTCGGCCCCGAGGACGGGACGATCCCGCAGTCTGTCCTTCGGCAGTGCCACCGCTTCGTCGTGATTCCGACGCGTCACTGTGTGAATCTGGCGGCGGCGATCTACCTCGTCCTTTACGATCGGATGGTGAAGACGGCTACGGGGCCGCTCACGATTCGGGACACCCTTGCCGAGTCTCGGTTCGACTTCGCCCACGGCGACCTCTCCGACAAGCTCGGCCTCACCATGGCTTAGGAATGCGCAGAAGCCTTCGAGAAGCAGCGAGACAGACCGCCGAAGCCCGTCGACAGTCCAAGGCCAGCCGTGTGGCGTCCGACGCCGAAGCGGCGCGGAAGCGGCTGGAAGGCGTTCAGAAGGCGCTCGCGGGCTCCAAGACGCAGAGCATCGTCGATGCGATGTTCGACGGGTCGGGGAAGTGTCTTGGCTTTCGCTTCCCCGCCGAGGACCCCTCGCCGGAAAACCTTCGGGGCGTTCTCCGGGTCGTCGAGCAACGGGCCGCCCGCCTTCTGACGACGGACTACGTCAAGGCGATCAGCAACGCCTACCCGCTGACGCCTCTCCGGTCCATCGAGGCGTGGGAGCCCCGCGGGAAGGGCCGGGACACGCTGTTCATCTCGCTCATGGAGCACCTCTACGCGAAGTTCCCCATGCCGCCGTTCATTTGGTCGGCGTTCTTCGATGCCGAGATCACCAAGCTGCGCCCGGTCGTCGGTCACGTTGCGGCGGGCGGAAGCCTCCACGAGGCCGTGAAGACGAAGCTCTTGCCGCTGCCTTTCACCCGTCGCATGTGCCACGAGTTCATGCAGACGGAGAGCGACGTGCGGTTTCTCACCGCCCTCCGTCGAGTCCAGGTGCGGACCTCGGGAGGCCACGAAAGGCTCTTGTCCGCGTGGCTCGCGGCGCCCCCCGGGCGTTCGATCCTCCAGCCCGAGGACGAGGACTTCTGGAGCACCGTTCTCGACTGGATGGCGCGGAACCCGATGCTGGACCCCACCCAGGTGGGGCCGCTCGTAGACTACATCATGACGCGCCGCCGCGAGGACCGGGCCTTCTCGATGAAGGGGCGCACGGTCCTCGCCCTTATGCGGGACATGGCCGCGTGGCATGGCGATCTGGCCAAGACGAAGAACATCAAGGGCGCCCACTTCAAGCCCTCGGGGTACCGGGCGGGGCACTTCGATCGCTCCAAGAAGGAGGAGTGGGGCACGCCCCAACTCAACATCTGGCACGTCCGGGAGATCCTCTCCGGGAACGATCTGGCCGAAGAGGGACGCAAGATGAAGCACTGCGTCTACTCGTACGCGAGCCGGGTGCAGAGCGGCGACACCTCGATCTGGTCGATGACCCGTGAGACCTACGGCGGGACGGAACGCGCCCTCACGATCGAAGTCCAGAACGCTACTCGTCGAATCGTACAGGCCCGCGGCCCTTACAACAAGCAACCGAGCGCGCTTGAACACACGGTTCTCGTCCAGTGGGCGGGCCTGAACAACTTCACTCTTTCATTATCACGCTGGTGACATCGGGATCCCGGTCATAGGTCGGCAGTGCCCCAGGCGGCAGGGGCTCTATCAGGAACATGTTGCGGCCGATCGCCTGGTAGAACCCCATGTAACGTTTGCACGTTCCGCAGACGTACCCGCTTCGTGGCCCTGAGCGAAGGAACGCGTTCAGCATGAGGATGGGGGCGGCTTTCACCCGCCACTTCTTCAACTGCTTCTTTCGGATGCGGCGGTTGCGACTACGCGGCGGCTGCCCAAGGAGTTCTTTCGGCGGGGGCTCCATGGGCCGTTCGTGCAGCAACCCTCCGCATGTGCAGTGAAGCTTGGTAGGTCGACCAAGCACGACTTCCTTCTTGCGGCTCTCCTCCTGACGGATAGCGGCGGCGATGAGCGCTGACTTGATATCGTTGGATATGTCCATGGTCCGCCTCTCGGACTACACCATGCAGGTTTGGTGTGACTCGCGTCCTCGAAGAAGTGCTCCGGCCGAAAGCTGCCTAGTGGGGTAGGGGTAGCCCATGACTTCGATTCCGTGCTTCATGCTGGAGCTGACCGATCGTGAACGTTGGTCACTTCGGCGCTACGTCTCGGCTGGCGACTGCCCTGGACGCTATGGCTACTGCAACGCGATGTTCACGCTGGCCGAGGTGACGCCCGACCCTCCGCCGAAGGACGACCCTCGCTGGCCCACCACGTGTGTTTGCGGCTACGCCTTCCAAGACGGTGATGAGTGGCAGGTCTTGCGCGAGCGGATCTTCGCCCGAGACACGGGGGAGGAGTACACGCTTCCCGATGCTCCTCCTGGAGCGATCTGGGATGCAACATGGTTTCCAGAGAAGGGGCCGGACGGTCTCTCCCTCGTGATGCGTCTTCCCAACGGAGCTGGCGACTGGCACATCGACGGCCTTTGCCGCGACGGGACGGGCTCGTGGTCACGTACGGGAACGCCACCTGTCATCACGGCCAGGCCCTCGGTTCTCACGCCGCACTACCACGGGTTTTTAACAGACGGGCAGCTCGTTTCTTGTTGACGGTGTATTGAACCCTCGTGGAAACCTTCGGGATCACGGGTGGCATTGCGACCGGGAAAAGCACGGTCACGAAACTCGTGCGCGAGGCCGGGGTTCCTGTCGTGGACCTTGACATCGTCGCTCGGGAGGTGGTCGAGCCTGGGCTGCCCTGCCTTGCGGCCTTGGTTCAACGCTTCGGCGCTTCGATGCTCACGCCCGAGGGCACACTCGATCGAAAGGCGCTGAGAGCGCATGTCTTCGCAGACCGAGCGGAGCTAGCGGCGCTCGACGCGTGCATAGGGCCTTTCATCGCGAAGCGCATGTGGGAGTGCCTCGTGGAGCACGAGGCAGCGGGTCACGTGCTCGCGGCTGTCGATGGTGCCCTCATGGTCGAGCAAAACATGATCTTTCGACCGCTACTCGTAGTGACGACTTCGTCGGAGATCCAACTTCAGCGCCTCATGGCGCGTGATGGGTTCTCGGTGGAGGAAGCCACCTGGCGGATTGCGCATCAGATGCCCGTCGCCGAGAAGGCGCGCTACGCTGACATCCAGATCGACACATCATGCTCGCTAGAAGAGTTGAAGCTCCGTGTGGGGGACACCCTGAACACGGTTCGTGAGATGATCCGGTCGAAGAACACAACTTGACACGGGCCCCTCGGTGTAACGACCCCCTATGGGGAACTCCGACTACGAACTGCTGCTACCTGTCTACAAAAAGGGCGATGACTTCGCAGAGTACGTTGAGGAGGGGAACTCGCCACAGGAAGCCCTCCTTCGTATGGCCGAACAGTACGAAGAGGCGGCCGAGATATGCCGTCAGGCGGCTGCGGCGATGGCGAACGTGAAGGGGGTCGTGGAGGTGTTCGCGGGGTCGAACACGATCTGCATCTCCGCGCCCACGGGGTCTCTGGACGCGCTGGTGGTGGAAGACATCGTCCGTCCGTACCAAGGCGAAGAGGATGACTTCTACCGGGACGAAACGCTTCCGGACGGGGTATCCCCGGAGTACCTCAACGCCACGGCGGGCGCATGGTACATCGACCAGGAAGGCAAGCCACACTTCTCCAAGGAGGGGCTCATCATCCTCCCGGCGCGCCCTTACGCGTCTCCCGCGGAGCTGCGTGACGCGGAAGACCTCCTCTGGGAGACCATCTCTGGGCCGGGGAAGATCAACTTCGGCGTCCGCCTCACGGACTCAAAGGGACACGTGGGTCTACTCATATTCCTGGAGGAAGAGGAGGTGTAACATGCCCCGTGAAGCCCTTCGGCGTCGCCCTCTGACCACATGTCTGCGCAACGGCATTGAGGCACTGAGGACTTGCTGGTTCTTGGTCAAGAAGTCCTGGGTGGAGCGTGAAACTGCCCGCTGGCGCTACTAGCTAGTGTCCTTGTCGGAACCCTCCACTATGGGACCGCACACGCGACATGAGATCGAGCGTAAGTTCCTGGTTCGAAAGAGCCGCCTACCCGACCTAGGCACCGGTGCCCGCATCACTCAGGGGTACCTCTCCAGAAAGCCCGCCGTCAGGATCCGCATCGCTACCAAGGCGGGCGTCGAGGCCGCGTGGATAACGATCAAGGGCAAGGGATCGGTGATGCGTCCCGAGTACGAGTACGAGATACCCGTCGAGGATGCTCGTGGTCTCATGTCGATGTGCCAGTACACGCCCATCGAGAAGATACGTTACGAGGTCGACCACGGCGGCAAGACCTGGGAGATCGATGAGTTCCTAGGCCCTCACAAGGGGCTTTGGGTGACGGAGATCGAGCTGTCCGGCATGCTTGAGAAGTTCCCTCTCCCTCCTTGGGCAGGCGAAGAGGTAAGCAGCGATCCGAGGTACACGAACGCCGCCCTCTGCGAAGCCGGGAAGATCCCGTGAGTGACCGGTCGCAGGGCTGAAAAAGGTCGTTGCGGCAGCGGTCAGCTTTTTAACCCTGAAAATCCGTCGCTAGACTTCCTATCCGGCGGGGAAGGTGATGAGCGTCATCCCCCGCCGTGTAGTCGACAGGTTCCTGACCGCTGCCATGGAAGCGCAGGCGCGCTGGAGCGGCACTCTGCCGAGGGAGAGCTACCTGCCGCCGCAGGCTCGGGGAACGACGCCGTTGACACCCGAGGGGACCGATCTCGCGATCTACACGTGGGAAGAGAACGGCAAGCTCTACGGCATCGCCTTCGGGGGGAAGGCGAACAAGCCCCTTTGGAACTACCGGTTCACGACCGAGGCTCAGCGCCAGCACCGCATCGATGAGACCATCGAGACGCAGAAGCGCGTGCTACAGCGTCGCCAGGATAGCCTCGACGCGCGTCGCACTTACCAGCACGGGTTCGTGGTGGGCGACATCCTCAACACGTCGTGGGGGTACGACCAGACGAACGTCGAGTTCTACGAGGTTGTCGAGGTGAAGGGGAAGGTACTCGTCGTCCGCCAGGTCGCGCAGGAAGCCAAGGAGTCCGACCGGCATGCGGACCAGGTCGTGGCCGTATCCGGCAAGTTTGTGGGGCCGGCGATGCGCGTTCTGCCCACGCCCAACGGCGTGAAGATCGAAGGCCATCACGCCAGTAAGTGGAGCGGAAAGCCCGTCTACCAAACATCGTCGTACGCGGGCCACTGATCGGGAAGGGGCGCGCCCGGGACGTCGAGCAGCAGGTTCAGGGTATCTCCGATCGGGCCCTCCAAGCCAGGATGATGGCCACGCAGCTCAAGGCACGTCCATAAGCCTTCGAGTTGAAAAACAAGCCCACTGCGCTTACGTGCGCGATCAGCCCGCCGAACACCCAGATGGCGAGGGCGGTCGTGTCTCAGACGCTGTGCGTCGAGAGGGTTGTCTACATCAGACCCGTGTGACCTTTCCATTCCACTTAGGCTCGTGGTAGACCGGGGCCATGCCGAGACCCGCTCCCCGAGACGAAGGCCGAACAGAGAGAGAAACCAAAGACGATCGGATGGCCTTCAACGGGACCGTCGTCGAGGCTCTCCGGGGCGCGATGTTTCGAGTGAAGTGTGAGAACGGCCTAGAGGTCATTGCGACCATTAGCGGCAAGATGCGCAAGTTCTACATCCGCATCCTGCCTGGTGACCGAGTGACAGTGGAGGTCAGCGCCTATGACACTTCTCGCGGACGAATCACTTACCGCAGCAAGTAGCCAATTCATGAAGATCCCGATGCCCAACACCGCAAAGCCGAAGTCTAAGGCCATTGCAAAGGTGTCGGTAGGCTCGGAGTACGAAGTTGTCAGCAAGCCCGCGCCGTACGTGCCTCCGCAAAAGGAGTACCGGATGTGCTGGCTTGTCTGCGGTGGGGACCCAGCTCTTCTCCCCGAGATACAGGCTCGTTGGGCCAAAGAGGATGCAGAAGAGGCTGCGGCTCGTGCGCGCGCCCCCAAGGGGCAGAAGTCCAAGGGCATCATCCCGAAGCAGGCCCGCGTCGAGCTTACGGAAGAGGATGACGCGGACTCCGTGCCCGAGATCCCCACCCCCATCGAAACGACCCCCGAGGTCAGCGAGTCTGAGCCCGAGATCAGCGAGTCTGAGCCCGAGATCAGCGAGCTTGTCGCGGCAGATCCCATCGAACCCCCGCGTCCGGTGAAGAAGCTCAAGAAGGTGAAGGCCGCCACCGAGGAGGATCCGAAGCCTGTAAAGAAGGCCAAGCCCCCTGCGGAGCCGAAACCCGTGAAGAAGGAGCGCCCCGTGGCAGAGCCCAAGACGCAGGCACTCGTTCTCGCTTCGAGCCCGAAGACCCGCTACGCGGCGTACCTTCGCGGCTTCGGGCAGGGGGCTTCCGGGCGGCGCCGTGCAGAAACGGACCGGGACTACCCGGACTACGTGAAGGGCTACGAAGAGGGCGCTGCGGCGCGCGAGGTGGCCAGTGACGCCTACGCCGATGTGGTGGGGCACCGGCCGCTTATTTTGAAGGTGCAAGACCTCTGACGGCCAAGTTGGTGCCTCGGTGTAGGGGCACCAGCACATGCCCACGCCCGAAGAAATATACGAAAAGCTCAAGGCGGCGAGAGCGTCCACGACGATCGCGCTGAAGTCCACGACCATGCTTCGCGAGCAGGTCGTGGCGCCCGATGGGTCTCTCCAGCCGCTTCGACTTCGCTACTACCAAGTCCAGGGCATCTACCACCTGCTCTGGATGGATCGCATGGTGCTTGGTGATGCTACGGGCATCGGCAAGTCACTCCAGGCCATCGCGATGCTTTGCTATCTATGGGACGGCAAGTCCCCAGGTATGAAGGCCGTCATTGTGGCGCCTAAATCGGCGCTCCACCAGTGGGCTGCCGAGTTCGAGCGTTTTACACACAACATCCAGACCTTCGTCGTCTCGGGCAAGTACGAGGACCGTAAAGCCACCTACGAAGCGTGGGCGTCGGCTCCAACCGAGAAGGGGAAGGGGAACGCCCTCATCCTCAACTACGCAATCCTCGTCCGGGATTGGGATGCAGAGGGCTTTCAGCCTCTTCTGCCGAACGGGAATCCGGATCCGAAGAAGCCGGTGCTACGGGGAACTCTCGACGCCGCGACGACGCGTGTCTCCGAGGGCGGGGGTATCGCGACGTTCTTCGATGAGGCCAGTGCATTCAAGAACCCGTTGACCAAAACATGGCAGACGAGTCGTTTCTTGTCTGATCGCTCCGCCCGTACGTATGGCCTGACGGCAACCCTCCTGAAGAATAACCTCATGGAGGGCTTCGCCATCTACAATGTCATCAAGCCCGGGGTTTTCACCACGAAAACACGCTTCATGAACGACTTCTGTGTCACCCAACTCCAGACGATCCCTGGCGGACGCAAGGTCCCGATCGTTGTAGGGTACAAGAACCTCGACAGCTTCCGCCAGCGCATCGACCCTTACTTCATCGGAAGGGCCAAGCACATGGTATCGGACGAACTACCGAAGCTCGTGACGCGCGTCGTGACGTGCGAGATGAGCCCCGCCGAAGATGCCAAGTACAAGGAGGCCTTGGAAGGCGTCTTGGAACTGGGCGATGGCGAGATGAAGGAGTACACGGACACGGCGGCCCTCACGGCGCTCATCTACTGCCAGCAGATCGTCGACTCCCTCACGCTCCTTCGGTTCGAGGAGGGGTCCGAGATCGACATCGGCCCCTTCGGCGACTCGACTGTGGTCAAGGTGAAGGACCGAGGTTCGAAAGAGCTGGCCCTCGTCGATCTCATCAACGACGAGTTGGACGGCGAGAAGGTGATTCTCTACACACGCTTCGAGAAGCTCGTAGGTCGGCTACAGACGATCCTCAAGGCCGAGGGCATCAAGAGCGTCCGCATCACCGGCAAGGAGAAGGACAAGCAGCGCAGGGCGGCACAGGAGGCGTTCCAAGACCCGAAGTCCGACGTGAAGGTCATCGTCATCACGGACGCGGCCAAGGAAGCCCTGAACCTGCAAGCGGCCTCCGCCGAGATATTCTTCGACTCCCCTTGGTCATGGGGTGACTACGTGCAGCTTCTAGGGCGACCGATCCGTATCGGATCGGCCCACGACACGGTCATAGCCTTCCACCTCGTCGCGGAGCGCCCCGCGGCGAAGTACGCAGATCGACGAACGATCGACCACCACGTGATCTCGCTCCTCGATCAGAAGAAGCACCTCGTAGACAAGGTGCTCGGTGAGTCGACCGTGGGCGCTCTCGACTTTGGCGGCAGCGGTAGTGCCACCAAGGATCTGCTCAAGATGATGAAGGAGAGGAAGAAGAAATGATCTCTTGGACGCCAGTCACGTTCCGCCACCGTGGAAGGCATCGAAGGGCGACGCGCATGATGTTTCAGGTGTACGACCCCAGGCAGGGAGCGTGACATGAACGAGAACGGGGAGGTCTGCAAGTTCTGCGGCGGGAGAGGCACGGTCTCCGTCGATGACATGGGCGGCAACGAATGCGTCTGTGCGTACGCGCGGAGGCTCAAGATGCACTTGGGACCTGAGATCCTGAGCGCAGAGAACATTCGAAGCCCGTTCTTCGTGCCGGATGGCGACGACTTCACGATGAACAACGTGTTCTTCAAGTCGTACTGGCGCGATTTCCTCCCCCATCTCAAGTGGGTTCTCGGGTGCAAGGGGCCGATGTTTCGCTTCCGGATCCTGACGGACGAGAAGCTACGTACCGTCTACGTTGGCTCCGAGAGCTACACGTCGCGCCCGCGTTCAAAGCGCGACGACATGGACACGAACAACTCCCTCAACGACATCGTCGGGGGGGACATTTCGCTGCTCATCATACGGCTCGGGTTTCTTGGCTACAAGAACATCGCGATGCCTGGGATCCTGAAGGAGGCCCTCATGCTCCGCGAGGTGGCCCTCAAGCCCACGTGGATCGTCGAGTCGCCCAACGCGCCCCTCGTCCCCGGGCACTTCGCCTACAGCGACGAGGTCTTCGAGTACATCTTGGAGCGCTTCAAGAGCGTGAAGGTGTCCGACTTCGATGCCGCCCGCGAGGACGGTGTAGCTCCTCAGCGGTACTCAAAGAAGGCCAAGCCCGAAGTCGTCGAGGACGTGGACTTCTCGACGCCGCAGGTGGAGCCCGAAGAGATCCCCGCAGAGGCTCTACCCGAGCCCGAGCAGCAGGAGACGCCGCTAGAGCGCCACATACGAGAGAAGAAGCGGTCAACACCGCCGCCTTCTCGGATGCACACGGACGTGGACGTAGAGAGCATGGGTTTGCCTTCGTTCAGCAGCAGCGGCAACGGCAAACGGAAGGGGAGGAAGTTTTGAAGCAGGTCCTACGGTCAGTCATCGACTTTGGCGACGGCGACAACAAGATTTCCCAGGACAACCTCATCCTGAACCTTCAGAAGCTCGTAGCGTCCCACTACGAGTGGACGAGGCCGGATGACCAGCGCCTCTACACGTTCGTCGTCACCTTCTTCCAGCAGCGCATGGAAGTCCCCTCCGCGCAGACGATGGAGGACTACTTCGAGCGACTGAAGGACATCGAAGCCGTCGAGCGGCTCAAGGACGTAAAGAGCGTCCCGTCGTACATCCGAACGAACTTCGATGAGCTGCTGAAGACTTCGCTCGAAGACCAGCACCGCATCAAGGCCGTCGCGCTCCTCAAAGAGGCGCAGGAGATCATCACCAAGGGCCTGGAGATCGAGGGCGAGCGGAAGCAGGGCGTCCGGGACGGTATCCAGCACTTCGCTTCGAAGGCCAACGACCTCATCATCTCGGACTACAACGCCAGGACACGCGGCGACATTCGCGACGACGGTGAGGATATCTGGAACGAATACCAGCAGGCCAAGGTCAACAAGGACAAGGTCTGGGGTAAGTTCACGGGCCTCAACAACATCGACACGAACTGCCACGGCGCCAAGAAGGGCGAACTCTGGATTCACGCGGCATACCCAGGTGAGCTGAAGTGCCTTGCGGGTGATGTGACGATTTTCGACCACAGAACGAATCGCCGTCGAACACTGCACGAGCTTTTCCAAAGCGGGGATCTGCCGATCGTGACCGCCCTCGATCGCGAAGGTGAGACACACAAACTCGTTCTCGCGGAGACTTCACATCTTGTCGAGAACGGCGTTCGTGCCGTACATGACCTTCGCCTGTCCTCGGGCCGACAGATCGGCGCGACCGGGAACCACAAGTTCTTCACGCCATCTGGCTGGAAGAGGCTCGACGAGCTGACGCTGGGTGATTGGGTTGCCGTACCTTCAGCCCGGTGGCGTCACGCGAACACAACAAAGTACCGCCCTTCGGCGCAAGCGGACACTCTCGCGCTCTTCGCCTCGGCGCCCGCGGTGCGCAAGGCACTGGAGGGGGATTTGTCCTGGGAGCAAGTCGTGGCCATCGACTTCCGTGGGGAAGAGCTGACCTACGATCTCTCCGTGCCGGGCCACCACACGTTCGTTGCGAACGACATCGTGACTCACAACACCAGCCTCGCGATGAACTGGTGCTACAACCTGGTCACTCGCTACAAGGCCAACGTCCTCTACGTCAGCCTTGAAATGCCCTATCACCAGCTACGGCGCATCGGCTACGTGATCCACTCCGCGAGCGCCAAGTGGCAGATGGAGGGCTTCGAGAAGCCCCTCGATTACCGCATGGTCCGCGACGGCATGCTCTCGCCGAAGGACGAGGCCTTCTACCAAGAAGTGATCCGGGATTTCCACAAAAACCCGGAATACTCGTCCTTCGAAGTCTGGAGCCCGGACCGCGAGGTCGACATGGACGACATCCGATTGGAAGCCGAGCTGCTTCACAAGCGGATGGAGGTCGGCATGATCGTTCTCGACCACGGCATGCTCGTGAACCCGCGGCGGAAGAAGCGCTCGAAGGACTACGTCGTCGAGTTGAACTCGGTCATTCGTGACGCGAAGAAGCTCGCCCTCCACTTCAACCAAGGTGAAGGCATCCCTGTCCTCATGCTGTTCCAGATCAACCGGCAGGGGAAGGTGGAGGCCGACAAGAACGAGGGTAGGTACAAGATGAGCGCGCTCACGTACGCCAATGAAACGGACAAGAGCGCGGACATCATCACGACGACGTACCTCAACGACGAGCATCGCCGGCAAGGTACGACCCTGCTCTGCAACCTAAAGAACCGGGATAACCCCCTCTTCGAGCCCTTTCCTGCCGAAGTGAACTTCTCCTCACGCCGCATCCGTAACCGCAATTCGATGAACACGAACTACGGCCACGGCATGAGCGCAGACATTCACTCGGATGCCATTCAAATGGCGTCGATCATATGAGCGCCATGGCCCGCGATTTCCAAGACGAAGCCCGCAAAGAGTCCGTCCACAGCGAGGCGATCAAGCAGTGGGTCCAGATGCGCATCAAGACCCTCCACGAGAGGGTCACGGCGCACGACGTTCTGCGCCGCTACGATGTGAAGCTCCAGTACAACTCGGACCGCTCGGAGCAGATTGCCTGCCCGTTCCATGGCGAGGACAAGAACCCCTCTGCCCGCGTCTACCCGGAGACGAACGAAGGCCCTTCGCACGTCTGGTGTTACGTCTGCCGAGAGAGCTGGGACTGCATCAAGCTCTGGAAGAAGTTCACGGCCTTCGAGGGTCGCTTCACGGCGCTCCTTCGGGACCTTGAGCGTAACTTCGGAATCACCCCTCCAGAGACCCCCGAGGGGACGTTCTTCGAGCGCGATGAGAACGCCGAAGAGATCAAGAACCTGTTCGAGGTGTGTGAGCGGAGGCTCGCGGGCGCAAGGCGAGCCTTCGACATGAAGGGGTACCTCACGATCGGATCGATCCTCGACCGCGCCTGGTTCAACTACAACAAGAGGATCTTGGTGCCAGACGAGGCCAAGATCCTCTTGCGTAGGGTTCTCGACAAGGTGGGGGAGAAAGAGCGCTCGTGCCCCGACGGGTGACCGCCCATACGAAGGAGATGGGCCAGCTTCCGCTGTACCTCATCTACGAAGCCCAGGGGTTGTGGGAAGAGAAGTGGCGGCCTCTCCAAGGGCACCCCATCGCTGAAGCATTCACACGTGTCCCAAAGGCCCTTGTCGAGCACGCGCTCCATGGGTGGTCGTCCCCGTTGGTGAAGGCCCTCGGGCTTTTACCCGCAGGCTGCCTTCGTAAGCTGCCTGTCCCTGCACGGGAATGTGAGGTACGCCGCAAGTGCCCCTTCTACGACAAGGCCCAGTGCTTCCCCACGGCTAAAGCAATGCCGTGGTGTTACGAGCCCGGAGGTGTAGAGGAGTCGATCAGAGCGCTCGTCTCGGAAGCGATAAGCCTCTGGCGCGAGGGTGTGTACATCACGGTTGTCTGCGAGGAGGAGCGATGAACGACGGGGACGAGCTGCTTGATTTCTTGGAAGACCTGGGGAAGAAGTCAAAGCCCTCCGCGAACGTTGATGTTCCGGACACGGGAGACGCGCCGGAAGCACCGGTCGCCGCACGACCAACACGAGACAACGCGCTCCCCTTCGAAGATGGGGATTCGCCCGAGGACTTCTTCGCCAACTCGGGCATCAAGCAAGAGCGCGATGTCAATGTGACGTTGAAGCCGTGGATGAAGTACCACGAGTTCATCGTCATCGAGACGGTGGCGCAGCTCGAAGCGCTCGTCGATGAGGCCATTGCCTCGGGTCGATGCGCTATCGACTTGGAAACGCAGGGGCTCGACGGTCGCATCGACTACGACGAGAACAACGTCCCGCGGACGAAGCACCAGATCGTCGGGTACTGTCTCGCGCCCGGTGACGCCAAGAAGGGCTACTACGTCCCGATTCGCCACCGCCCGCGTGACGGCGGACCGGTGAATAACGTCCCTCTCGAAGAAGCCAACGCGGCCATCAAGCGACTCTGCTTGGCGTCGCAGCCCGTGCCTGACCCGAGCGATCCCGACCCGCTCGGGTTCCGCAAGATGAAGACCCCGCCGCGGGTCGTTCTCTACTTCTGGTACGCGAAGTTCGACCAGGAGTTCCTGTACCCGGTGACGGGCATCGACTTCTGGCACCCCGACTCGTTCGAGGATGGCCTGCTCGCGTCGTTCGTCCTCTACACGGACGACGGTGACCTGAGCCTCAAGTACAAGGCACCCGCGGTCCTCCGAGACCAGGACGGCAACCCCTACGAGATGATCAAGTTCAAGGACTTGTTCGTGAAGGGGCGTGCTCTGGAGTTCGACCAGCTTTCAGCCGAGGAGGCACGCCACTACGCGTGCTCCGACGCCATCTGCACAAGCCTCCTTTGCCAGCACCCGACGATCGTGCCGCAGGTGAAGGCCAAGACGAACCTGGCAACGACCTACCGTATCGAGAAGCAGTGCATTCAGGCCACGCGCGTGATGGAGCGCCACCGGGTCAAGGTCGACCGGGAGAAACTCCGCGAGATCCTCACGGACCACATCGGGAAGCGCGAGACCGTCCGCGCTCAGATCGTGGACCTCGCCACCAGCCGAGGCTTCCACGGCTTCGAACCCGGATCGTCCAAGCAATTGTCGGACTTTCTCTTCGGCGAGAAGGGGCTCGACATCAAGCTCACGATCGAGCACCCGGACTTCCCTGGCGGCAAGCCCGCCAAGCACGCAGCTTCGGGCCAGTACAAAACCGACGCCGCGACGATCGAGCAGCTCGTCAACGAGATGGGCAAAGACCACGCACCGGTCGTGCTCAACCAGATGATCGAGTGGCGGGAGCACGACAAGGTCATCGGGACGTACCTCGAAAAGCTAGTCAACAACCCCGACAAGAACGACGAGCTTAGGTTCAACTTCAAAGAGACCGGGACGGCGACGGGCCGTTTCAGCGCACCCCAAGGGGACGCGACGCAGGGCTTTTCCGGTGTCCCCGTCCACGGGATCCCTGGCGACTCGCAGATGCGGCAAGCCTTCATCGCTCGCCCTGGCTACACGATGGCCAAGTGCGACTACGCAGGCCAGGAGCTTCGCATTGCGGCGAACGTGTCGGGCGAGCCCATCTGGATCGAGGAGTTCCTTCGGATCGGGGGTGGAGACCTCCACACCATCACGGCGAGGGCGTTCTTCAACGTGGACAAGCCCACGCCCGAGCAACGCAAGATGGCGAAGATCGCCAACTTCGCCTTGGTCTACGGCGGCGGCCCCGCGGCCATCATGCGCGCCACCGGCTGTGACCGCATGGAGGCCACGCGCCGCAAGCAGGCGTTCGATAAGACCGTGCCGGTATTCGCCGGGTGGGTGAAGCAACAGCACAAGGCCGTCAAGGAGAACCTCGGGATCACCAACCCCTTCGGGCGGTGGATCGCGATTCCGGACGCCGCGGTCAAGGCGAACGAAACGCTCCACAACAAGGTGCTGACAGAGGAGGACGCGAAGAAGATCCGCGCCGCCTGCGAGCGTCACTCGACGAACTACCCGATCCAGTCGTCCGGCGCGGACATCATGAAGATCGCGCTCATCACGCTCCACAAGGAGTTCTACAAGCGCGGATGGCTGCGGAATGGCGGCGATGACTCCGTCCGAATGCTCCTCACGGTGCACGACGAAATCGTCTTCGAGATCAAGCACGAGCGTGTGGAGGAGGCGATCCCGATCATCGTCGAGGGTATGGCCCTCCCGGGCCGTATGGCCCGTCCGCCCTTCTCACCCATCTGGCGCATCCCTCTGATCGTCGAGCCCTTGCTCGGGGACTCGTGGGGCGGCAAGTACAACTGGGAGATGATGACCGTCGGCCACACGGGCACGATGGCCAGCATGAAGCTCAAGGAGTACGAGATGCCGATGCACATCGAGATGGGGGAGAAGGTTTACCACCGCATCCCGCCGTGGCTCGAAGGCATCGTGAAGCCGGGCTGGGAGCGCACGGGCGAGGTTCCGAAGGGTGTCCTGCTTCTCCTGAAGCCGACAGGTTCGACCCCGCCTCCACCTCAACCCCCGGGTGGTGGAGGTGGCGAAGTACGGACCGACTCGGCGCCCCCGCCCGCGGCATCACGCCCGGCGACCACGATACACCCTCCGCCCCCCGCGGCTGCCGCGCCTGCAAAGCCACTCGCAGAGAAGGCCGTGCGCTTCATCATCGAGAAGTTGAGCAACGATACGGTGCGGATCGTCAACGTCATTGTCGCCAAGAGCATGGAGCCCGTAACGGGGGCTTTACTCGTTCTGACGGATCCCCGTGGGAGCACCCTGATTGACCCCAGTCTGAACGTTCGTGTGGATCCCGAGAAGTTCTCTACGGGGCTCCGTGAGCACACCTTGTCGGATGGCAAATACGAGAGCGGGCCTTATCAAAAGCCTTAGGGGGTAAGTATGGCTACTCGTCGCGACCTGTACGGAGAGTGCAACCTTGAAGGGGCACCTGAACCCGACTTCAAGGAGCAGTGCTGCGACAAATGCCTGAACCCCGATTGCGCTAGGAGCACTTGGGGGACGACCCGGTTCGAGAACCGGGTCGCGGCCTGGGAGGACAAGCTCTTTCTGAACGTCGCGCGAATGCCGCGCGAAGACCCACGCTACCCGCTACTGACCGCTCAAGGGTTCGTGACGATCGACGTAGGGCCAGCCCCTTCGGTCAGGGGCTGGGATGACCCGAGAGACATTCAAGGTGGCGCCTCGGTCTCACACGTCCGAATGCCGCAGGAAGAGGAGCCGGCTAAGCAAGCACCCGCGTTGGCTCCACCCGCGCCCGTGCTGCTTCTGCCACCAGGCTTTCCTACGCTGCGGGAACAGCCGTTGGTCTCTCCGCCCCCTCCCGTGGTAGAAGCGGCCCCTGCGCCCCCACCGGAGCCGCCAAAAGCGGCCCCCGCACCTCAGGCGCAGCCGCGAACGCCAGACTGGTCGTCCGCCGCTGCGGCGTCCACGATGAACACCCCCTTCCAGACTGGGCGCATGTTGCAGGGCGCACCATCGGGCGCTTCCGCGCAGCAAGGGGTCGACAAATGGGGCGCCCCGGTGCCGCCCCCTGCGAACGAGGCTGCCCCCGCTATCAAGGTCGTTCCTCGCGGAGCCAAGATCAGGTTGGGCGGTGGGTAGGACGTCGGTGTAAGTATCCGGCCAAGGAGCGACGAGATGCTAGTCAAAGCCACCATCAAGACGAATGGCGAGGTCATCAACGAGGTGATCGACCGTCAACAGGACCTTTGCAGCAAGGTCTACCAGATCACGAACGCCCTCGGCCGTCAGTTGTCCGATGAGGACACGGGCCCCGAGTGCGACACCGTGCAAGAAATCTCGAACGAGTAAGGAGTCGCACAATGAGCAAGAGGGTTACAACACTCACAGAGGTCAAGGACAGGGCCATCGCGGAGAAGGCACTCCGGGATTCGGCCATGGGGTTCCGCTCCGACGGTGCCACCATCTACATCACATCGGGAGCGCTCGCGGGCGCGACGATCGACCTCACGACCGGTGTCGTGAGCGGCGACGACATGACCCACTCGGCTGCGTCGATGGGCAAGCTCCGCCAGCTTTACTCCGAGGCAAAGATGCGCCTCATGATCGCCAACCAGGGCGGCAGCATCCAGTCGACGAAGACGCTCTCGAACGGCGACATCGAGCTGCTGTACCAAGTCGGCTGAGTCTCTCCAGAGAGGGCCGCGGGGTAGATGGTCCCCACGGCCCCTTCTGCATAAATGAGGATCGAATGATTACTGACCTGATTTTCCACATCAAGAGCCTGTCACGCGCCATCTACTACGTGACCGATGAGGAGGATCGCTTCATCCTCGATCTCTCGCGGGAGTTGAACGAGGGCCGCGAACGCGCCTGGGTCTTCAACGCCGCCATGGGTCTCCGCAAGATGACGGAGTACCTCGAAGACTGGTCCACTCGGGCGCACGTGATCAACGACAAGCAGCGCGACATCCACGAAGCGCTCATCCAGGTCTATCGCGACGACCCGAAGAAACACGTCAACTTCTACGTCTTCACGGACGCGGAGCACTACCTCAAGGACCCCATGGTCCAGCGGCGCGTGCTCAACATCATCCACCAGTCGAACGAGCTGAAGTACGTCAAGATCCTGATCTTCATCGGGACGCGCAAGTTCCTTCCCACGAACCTCGCGCGCTACTTCCAGGTCGTCGTGGACAAGGGCCTCGCGGCCGAAGAGATCAACTCGCTCGTTGAGGACATCTCGACCCACCTCCAGTTGCCCGCGCCTCCGGAGCCCGACAAGGTTTTCCGCGGCTTCACGTCCTTCGAGATCAAGTCCGCCATCTCGCAGTCCGTCGTGAAGACGAAGGTGAAGGGGCGCGAGGGCGCCCGCATCGACGCCAACCTCATCACCGACTTCAAGCGTCAGCAGCTACAGAAGACGGAGCTGGTCCAGTACATCGACACGTCCCGCTTCTCCTTCAAGGACGTGGGCGGCGTGCAGCGCTTCAAGGAGTGGGCCGTGCGCACGAAGGCGTGCTGGACCCCTGAAGGCCGCGCGTTCGGGCTCAAGCCACCGAAGGGCGTGCTCTGCGTCGGTATCTGGGGCTGCGGTAAGAGCCTCACGACGAAAGCCATGGGGCATGCCTGGCAGCTACCCGTCGTCCAGCTTGAGATGGGGCGCCTCCGCTCCAACCAGGTCGGCGAGTCCGAAGGCAACGCGTACCGGGCCATCAAGATCATCGAGTCCGTCGCTCCGTGCGTTACGGGTGAAACTCAGGTGACCCTTGCGGACGGGTCTTCAAGGTCAATCGAGGAGCTGTGGCAGGACGGATCTGAAGACTTGAACGTGATGTGCTGGAATGAGCGCACTCTTCGCGTTCAAACCACCAAGGTCCGTGGGATCACTCGACGGATCGCAGAAGCGTTCAAGGTCACCGCGGCGAACGGCTTCCATCTCAATGCAACCGCGAATCACCAGCACTATGTCCTTCGGGGCGGACGGCCGGAGTGGGTCCGAACCGATGAGTTGCAGAAGGGGGGCATGCTCGCTGTCCCGCTCATGCCACAGTTCATCGAGAAGCTTGGGGATTCAGCATTGGACTTGAAAGAAGTCTTCGAAGCCGAATGCCGGTGGGTTGCGATCAAGGACATCATCAGCATTGGCACACAGACGGTCTTTGATCTTGTCTGCGAAGGCGAGGACACGCATTCGTTCATCGCAAACGGCTTGATCACCCATAACTGCGTTGTCTGGATGGACGAGGCCGAGAAGAGCCTCGCCGGATCGCATTCAAGCTCGCAGAGCGACGCCGGGACCACGTCCCGCGTCATCGGCATCCTCTCGACCTGGCTCCAGGAAACGGACGCCCCGGTTTGCTTCGCCATGACCGCCAACTCGCTCGCGACCCTCCCCGTCGAGTTCGTGAACCGCCTCGACGAGCGCTTCTTCTTCGACCTCCCCTCGGAGGAGGACAGGATCGACATCTTCAAGATCCACCTAAAGAAGGCCAACCAGGACCCTGCGAACTACGACCTTGTCGATCTCTCAGAGAAGGCCAAACACATGGTGGGCCGCGAAATCGAGCAAGCGATCGGCGCGGCCATGATCGAGTCCTTCCACATGAAGAAGCCCGGCCTCGACCAAGATATCCTCTGCGATGTCCTGGTCCGCAAGCCTCGGATCGTGAAGACGATGTCCGAGGACATCAAGCTGGTTCGTGATTGGGTCGGCTACGATCCCGAGACCAACGATGGCATCCGCGCTCGCTTCGCTGCGCCTCCGGACAAGGGGGAGAGCGGGTTTAACTTCGTGAAGGACGACGGTGCGAAATGACGACCACGGATCTTACTCGCGTCGATGTCGATGTCAGCTCCCTAGCCCGGCCCTCCTCGGAAGGACTGCTGCAAGCGCGAGAAGCCATCAAGGGTAATGAAGGCCTCGGCGAGGTCTTCATTACAGCGCGCGATGAGGGCTGGACGGCAGCTTCTCTCGCGGAGGCTCTCGTCCCTGGCATCTCCCAGGCTCTTGGGCACGACGCAACGGAGGAAGCCCGGTACTTGGCGGACGAGTACCTCCAGGTGGGCAACGCCATGCTCATCATCTCGACGGAAACGGGTAAGGCCATCGCCAGGGTCACTGACGAGGACATCTGGGTGCCTAAGCGCGCCCCTCGGCACGAGATGCCCGGAGTGATGACGCAGGCGCGGGGGGAGCCTCTTGCACCTCGACTGCGACCGGAGCTTGAAGGCTACCTCATCTGGAAGTTGTCCGAGGAGGAACGGGACCAGAACCTATTCCACGAGATGATGGCGCGGGTCCAGTCCACCGACCTCATTGGGCCGGAAAACGATCGCCGCCTCAACCCCGTGACGAGGAAGGGGCGGAAAGCCATCGTCGAAGAGATCCGCGACGCTCTTCCGTACCTTCTCCCCGGACGGGCATCAGGTGCAGCACGGACCTTCCTGGACTGCCTCACCTTTGTCGAAGTGGACCCCCTTCCCGAAGGCCTCGTACGGATGGAAGGCACCTTGGAGGCACGGGTCACCGTCCCGGTTCAAGACCCGAAGGCCTTCAACCTACGCCACGACGTGCCGACGCGTATCATCGCAGTCCTCGCAGCGCGCTGGTCAAGGTCTCTTGCCTCGGCCCTCGCAGGGGAGGCGACCCCGCAAGGGACCGAGGCTCCTGTCGCCTGGCTGGCACCCGCAACGTACGCCGCAGGCCTCTCGGGGCAGGCGCCCGTGCTCGTGATCGAGGGCGAGGATGCGGTCGGCCTGTCGCAGGGGGCGGGCTTCGTCCGCGTCGATCGCTCCGCCATCAAGTGCGCTGCTCGTGAGGTCCACGACCGCCTAGAGGTCGCAGCCAGCATCCCCTACACGATCTGGGTGGACACCTCGCGTATGGTCGCCGCCCCCGCGGTGAAGGGTCAAGAGAGCTTCGTAGCCGAGCTGGTGAGGTGACTCGTGGGTGGTTTCTACTCGTTTGTTGTTTGGTCCGATCGTGAAGTCCCTGTCCGTGAAGCGCTCGTGATCCTGGAGCCAGGGTCGAACGCTTTCAACGCAGTCGTGAAGGACATCGACGCCTTCAAGGCAGCCCTCGAAGGCGAGGGCGTACGCATCGACAAGTGCCTCGCTCTGGACGAGCACGACTCGCTTTCCATCCCTCTCACCGCAGAACTTCTCCCGGGCGAAGACCTGAACGCCCTACCTTCCAATGGACCCAAAGCCCTCTCCTGAAGTCATCCGCAAGCGGGTCGTCGAGATCGTGGGCAGGCTTGGCAAGCCTGCCCTGATCGGCCTAGTCGCAACGGAGCTGGGGTGGTGGGCAGCGTTGCCCACCACTGAAGCCATCCTCGACGAGCTAGTGGAAAGCAAAGCCCTTCGGCGTTTGACCCCAGTCGAAGAGAGACACTGGCGTATGAAGCACGCCTACGTCCAGGCCGGTGTAGAGGATGCCACAAAGATGGGCTGACCATCGGAGGTGGCTATATGGGCAAGCGACTCAGGTTCCTCACGGACGTAGATGAGGTACTAGGGGACTTTCAGATACCTGCGTTACGGATCATGGAGCGCATCACGGGGCGTAGATACACCCCCGAGTCGTTCACGGAATGGGACATGTTCTCGCTCGTGTCGGACGAGGAGAAGCGCGCTGTCTTCGCCGAGATCGAGAAGCCTGGCTGGTGCCAGAACGTCCAGCCGTTGCCCGGTGCAATTGACTTCATCAAGGAGGTTCGGAAGCACTGCGATGTCTTCGTGGTGACCTCGCCCTTCCACAGCAACACGTGGGTGGCCGAACGCTATGCCTGGCTGGCGAAGCACTTCGACTTCAAGTCGTCGGAGGTCGTGCACACGAGCGCGAAGCACCTCGTCGTGGGCGACGTGTTCCTCGACGACAACCCGAGCAACATCGATAAGTGGTGCGCCGCACACCCTGGCAAACTCGGGATGCTTTGGCACATCCCAAACACCCGGCTCATGCCGTACGACCACGTCCGTGTCCGGTCGTGGGAGGAAGCCTTGAAGCGGACACTGGACTTCCAGGAGAGGCCCTCGGTTTACGACCTGCTTCGGAAGGCCGAGTGGCACGTTCAAGAAGACAGGGATGGTGTCAGCTACAACTGCTTCGAGTGCGGGGGGTCTGCATTTGCAGCCATGCACAAGCCTGGGTGCCAGGTCGATGCGATCTTGAACGCGGTGTATGGGCCCGCGCGGAGGCTCCCATGAACCCGTATCTAGCACTCGTCCGTCATGTGCTGGCGGAAGGGACTCGGAAAGAGAACCGGACCGGCGTCGATACAAAAAGCACGTTCAACTACAACTATGAGATCGACCTCCGTCGAGGCTTCCCACTCCTGACCACGAAGGCGGTGAGTTGGAAGAACATTGTGGTGGAACTTTTGTGGTTCCTTTCCGGTCAGACAGACATCGCAATTCTGAAGCGCCACGGGTGCAAGTTCTGGGATGCGTGGGCGGACCCCGAGACCGGGCGCGTGCCCAGTGCATACGGGTCGTTCTGGCGGCAGTTTCCGGTTCATGCCCGAGCCGAGACCCCCAAGTTCTGTCCCGATTGCGGCGGGCGCATGGACATGGCTGGTCGCCCTCCAGCCCATATTCCCAAGTGTGACTATCTCAAACGCTCGACGCATGATGTGGGTGGCTTCAACGACCAGATCCGGTGGGTCCTCGACGAGATGAAGAGGAACCCGATGTCCCGCCGCATGGTCGTGAGCGCGTGGGCGCCGGGCAACGCGCAGTTGAGCAAGCTCCCGCCTTGCCACTGCCTCTTTGCGTTCAACGTACAGAACGACCCGCCGCCCGAGTATGTGCACTACGGGCACAACTACGGGCATGACCCTGCGTGCAACACCGCTCCTGGCACGGAAGGATATGGGCTTCTTCCACACGGGGAGGGGATGCGGCAGGGGCTTCGGTGGTGCCCTGAGTGCGCGAAGCTGATCTCGTACCTCAAGGACCCGCCCCCGAAGGACGACCCCAAGAGCCTTTGCCTCCATCTCACGCAGCGATCGGCGGATGTATTTTTGGGCGTACCTTACAACATCGCTAGCTATGCCCTGCTCCTGCACCTGTTCTCGCGCTTCACGGGCATCGCCCCGGGTATCTTCGCGCACACGCTGATCGACGCGCACATCTACACGAGCAAGCCCGATGGGAGCCAGGCCGAGTACGACCACGTGCCTGCTTTGCGCGAGCAACTCTCTAGGTCGCCACGTTCGTTGCCACGCCTGATCATCGATGACCGCATCAAAGGGCTTGACGACATTGAGCGCTTGCTAGAACCAGCCGTGACCACCGAGGAGGTCATGAGCTACTTCATACTGGACGGCTACGATCCGCACCCCGCGCTGCACGGTAGAGTGGCTGTATGAAGGTCGCGGCATGAGCGAGTGGCTCAGAGACGTAGAGGGCGAGATATGGCCCAAGGATAAGGTCGAGGCACCTCCCGTGGCGGGGACACTCCTGGATGCTGATCGTGAGTGGCTCCAGGAGCTGGAGAAGGATCTCTGGCCGAAGGATCACAAGAACGGTGTGGTGTCTCTTGAGGCCAGCCGGCCGCTCACCGTTCCTGAGTTCAAGCGGCTGAATCAGATCCTGAAATCCGGATCGGTCGTGGTGGAGATGATCTCCACCAATATGTTTGGCGGCTACGGGATCCAAATCTACGAGCACGAACCCTACCCCCATACGGGCCCGCTCTACCTGGCGTGCGTCACCGAGGATCACATGCCTCTTCGGAAGGGTGAAGTGATCCGGCCAGGCCACCACCGGAAGCTCGATGAGAAGGGCCACCCCTCTGGTTCTGGCTCAACGCGGGCGTGGAACTACTTCTCGAAGTACACGCACACGAAGGTCATGGAGGGCTGGTGCGCGAAGTACAAACTCCACAAGCCTGAGAAACGCTACCACTACGACTACTAATCCTCCGGTGTAGAGGGAGGGTGGAGGTAAAAATGCCGCAAATCGGACTGATCGTAGGTATGGACCCGAATGGGATCATCGGGGCTGACGGTGGATTGCCCTGGAAGATTTCCGCCGACCTCAAGCGGTTCAAGGCCACGACGATGGACGGCACGATCATCGTCGGGTCGAAAACCTATCTCAGCATGCCGGCCAAGCTGCCGGGGCGGAACATCATCGTGGTCACGCGAGAGCCTAGTACGCGAAAGGATCTCCAGGATCGCGAGCCCGCAGCGATCTGTAAGACCGTGCGAGAGGCCATCGAGAAGGCAAAGACGCTCCCCGGTGACATCTGGGTCGGAGGCGGATCCTTCATCTACGCCGAGGCGCTCAAGGAGCGTCTCGTGGATGTCCTGGACGTAACGATGGTCCCCGTGGTCGATGAGTCGAATTTCACGGTGATCACTCGGTTCCCGATTTGGTTCATCTCGGATTTCCGCATGGTCAAGGAAGAAGCGAACCCGGACGACCCCCAACTCACGCAACGCCGCTACGAGCGGTAAAGGTACTCGATGAGCAAGTTCCACTTCGCGATTCAGGCGAAGGCGGGCGACGACCGTTCAAGCGTAGCAAAGGTCTTTTTTGAGAAGGCCCAGGCATCGAAGGTCGCCTTCATGTCTCTGGAGTCGCTCGATGACTTCACGGTGGGGACCCACCGTTTCATGCGCTTCCGGGTAGACGCCAACCCCCTCCCCATCCTCGAAGAGCTTTTTGTGGAGGGGCGCGGCGTCATTTCTCTGACCGACGCCTACCGGGTCCGTCTCCCAGGTGGCCGTACGGCGGTCGTCCCACACGCGACGATGCAGGCCGTGGCACGCGCCCCCTACGCCTTCCGGGGGACCAAACAGAAGCACTGGGAGAGGCAATTCGGGTCCGCTTAGGGCTCTTATCGGCAGGCAGGGGAGGGAGACTCCCTGCCTGCATGTTTTTCCTAACTGCCAGCGACAGGCCCTTGGCGGGCACCACTGACCAGCTCCCGAAGTACGAGGAGTGGCTGACGGAACTTGATCTTCGGCCCCCGGACACGCGCGACGTGTACTGGGAGAAGATCCGTGACCGCCTCCTCGACAACTCGGTCAGCAAAGACCTGCCCAAAGCGATCCGCGAGTGGGCTCGAAAGGGAAAGCCCTACGCGAGCCCCGACTCGCAGTGCGAACTTTGCGACAAAGAGCCCATCACGTGGAACTTCCCGATCTACAACAAGGCTCGGAAGAAGGCGCTCCACATCGGGTCCGAGTGCATCGTCAACTTCCTACACGTCAGCTTCAAGTCCGACATCGAGACGATCCGCGCGCAGACCATCCGCGAGATCAAGTCCCTGCGGCGGAAGCAGGAGGGGCGTAACACCCGCCCGCAAGCGCAAGCCGAGTCCGACGAGCTGCTCGAACTCGAACGGGCCATCCGGGACTACGCTCACGTCGCGGGCACGGGCGAGGATTTCCCGATCCTGCGGCACCTCTACGCGTTGAATGACATCCTTCGGCCGCTATCCCTCCTCGGGGTCAAGTCGTCCGCGATGGATGGCGGGCAGAAGGCATTGCTCGCGTGCCTCGAAGTAAAGCGCCTCGCGGGGCAGCTCGCGATCGACACGGATCCGAACCTAGGGATCGTTGAGATCGCCCGCGTCATTCTCACGCGACGCAACCTTCGGGACCGCAAGCCGCTTCTCCTCTCGCTCCGCAAGTCCCTCGACAAGGTCTTCCAAGGGCGCCCACCGAACGATGTCGTGGTTCGCCTGTACGACGACTTCGACGAGAAGCGCCAGTCGTTCGTGCGCGAGGCACGAACGACTCAGACGCTATTCGAGAGCAAGCTGGATGGGCGCAGCAAGGACTTCCTTCGCTTCGTCGAGAAGTACCCCCACCTTCACTTCGTCCTGGAGGCTGGCATCACGTCGGCCAAAGGCGAGTGCGGGCGTCGTCGTGCGCTCTATGAAGCGGCTGTACTCGACAAGGATCTGCTGGATCGGTTCGGGCGCATGGATGGCCCCGCGCTCGCCAAGCTCTTCGACATGTCGAAGCTCTTCCCGGATCCCGACCTGCACGCCTTCACGTCGAACATGGCTCGGGCCGCGAGCCACCTCCTCGACTTCCTGTACGACATTCGCCATGGCGAGGACAAGAAGGTCGTCGCCGCGGTGGCCGACCAGTTCAAGCGGGTCATCCATGACGAGATCGGCGTTCAGGCGGCGCTGCTACAGGCCGCCGATGACAGCCTCGTTCTGCCGGAGTCGCGCGGGCGCCACACCATCGAGGACTTCATCGACCTCATTGGGCTTCAATCCCCGGGCATCGTCCGGCTGCTCATCAAAGAGGTCGACGACCTGGAGAACGTCCGCTTCGGCGAGGCGCAGCTCTTCGACCGCATGTCGAAGGACTTGGGCTTCGACGTAGAAGACACGCTGCGCTTCTTCGACGCCTACAACGACGTGGATGCGAAGGCCTGCCGCAAGCTCGTCTCGGGCTGGCAAGCGGGCAGGAAGCCCGCCCCGGACGACCTCCGCCTCTTTCTCACGCGGCGCTCCTCGAAGCCGGAGAAGCCGAAGCGAAGCATGCTCGATCAGCTCCGGTCGGAGCTTGGCTCGGACGTGGGCTGGATCATCAAACAAGCGCGCATGATGGCGCAGGCCCGGAGGCAGGGATGAGTCGAACCCGCGTATGGTTCAAAGGGGGCGTGTGATGCCCCGCGTAGCAGCAGTCCAGTTCGCACCCGCCTTCAAAGACAAGAAGGCGAACCTGCGTCGCCTCGCGACCCTGGTGATGGAGGCCGCAAAGAACGGCGCAGAGCTTGTCGTTCTGCCCGAGCTTGCAACGACCGGCTATTCTTTCATGTCCAAGGCAGAGGCAGAGCCCTTTGCCGAGAATGTAGCTCATTTCAAGTCCGGCATGCCTACGAGTCCAGAGTCAAGTCTTGATGTGATGTATGCTCTGTCGAAGAAGTATAACGTCCATATCGCGTGGGGCCTTATAGAGAGAGATGTCGGCACAGGCGACCTCTACAACACTCAGGCACTCATAGCCCCTGATGGGTCATTTGCCTCGTATCGCAAGATTTGTAGGTGGGGTAACGACTTTTTGACCTTTGAGGAGGGGCGTGGAAACCCCCCCATCATGCGATGTCATTTCAAGCATGGCATGAAGCGCGTGGGGCTGCTCATCTGCCGTGACGTGCGGGACCGGAAGGACGACAACTGGAAGTCGTTCTACGAGCGCGGTGACGCGGACATCGTGTGCTTCTCAGCCAACTGGGGCGAGGGGGGCTTCCCGGCCGTCGCCTGGATGGAATTTGCGAAGGACAACAACGTCCGGCTCATCGTCTCGAACCGCTACGGTGAAGAGGGGGGCAAGCCCAACCGCTTCGGCGGGGGCGGCGTATGCGTCATCGAGCCTTCAGGCAAGGTCCACTGCGAAGGCCTTCGTTGGAGCCAGGACTGCATCGTTATGGCCGATATCCCGTAGACGTAACGGTGAGCACGAAGCGCTCACCTATGTCCTTCCGTAGAGACCGCACCACCGAGGCTGGGGCAAGGATCTCTACGCTTGCGGGTCGGCTTCGGTCCGAGAACGGCCGTAGTACGATCTCCTTGAAGTGGATCATGAGCTTTCGAGGCCAATCGCAAGGCATCTTGTCGAGGTGCTCCTTTCGGACCTCGACCATGACGACCTGAATGGGATCCTTCACCTTGGTTGGGACTTTCCGTGCTGCTGCGGTCATAGAGTCCTCCGAGGCCTTCTGCCTGTCCGCCAAAGACAGCGGATAGGAGGAATTAACCGCGTCCGGGCGGCTTCAAAGGTAGTTTGCTCGCCCACGGCAGGGGTCCAGCAGGCGCGCTTGTGCGCTTCGGCGCGGGCGGAGGGGGCACGACTTTGCCGTGCATATCGAGGTCTGTGTACTTTTTCTCGACCCAGATGCGCTGGTTTTTCGAGAGGCTGATCATCCGCCCATCGCGGAGATCATCGTACATATTTTGAAATGCCTTCTGCTCCCCAGGCGTGAGCTTCTTCGAGGAGATCACGGCCCATAGCAACGTCAGATCCGTTGGTTTCATATTGGAGACGCTACACCGCCATGGTGTATCCTTACATGGCGCCAATGCTCATCGACTTCACGCGTCGATCCGTTCGAATCGATCCCACGGAACGCCCGGGTCTGCTGGTGCTCCGCGCGGCGTCCACGCACAACTTCCACGCGCAGCTTGCGCCTGGTGAGCACGACGGCGACCCCTGCACGGACGGCGGTCTCTTCCCCGACGCGGAGTGGGAAGACGATCGGATGACGACCTTCAAGCGCTTCCGTGAGTGGGCCATCTGGCAAGGCCTCTTCGAGGATGTCACGGCCGACGGGAAGTACGCGTTCACCATCGAGAGCGCGTTCTTGGCGGACGGGGAGCATGACGACATCCGGATCGTCCAGGTGGCGCTCAACCCGGTCTGCTTGAATGCCGGATGGGAGATCGAGCTGAAGACCATCCAGGATGAACCGGTCTCGTTCTCCCTCATCGCCGAGGACTACGACCAGTCCCTGCGCCCCGAGAGCCACGAAGACGACGAGGATGACGAGCCCGCCGAGGGTGCGAACTGCTTCAGCCGTCTCCTCGACGACTGACAAAGTAGAAGAGGCCCGGAGACCTATGCCTCCGAGCCTCCATCTGAGCCAGCGGGATTCGCTCAGCTCTTCTTGGCGGCTGTCTTCGTAGCCGTCTTCTTCGGCGCGGGGGTAGCCTTCGCGACCTTGCCCGCCTTCTTCGTGGTCTTCGTCTTCACCGGGGCGCTCTTCGCCGCCGGCTTCTTCGCTGCCGGCTTCTTCGCCGACTTCGTTGCAGCCATGACAACCTCACATTTGGGATTCGATCCGATCCATTTCGGACTGGGTGAAGTTCATAACTGAACAGATAACCCGTCAAGGGAAATCGTCAGGTTACCGAGCACAATTCGAAGTGCATCCCATCGGGTCTGCCTGCGAAGTGACCTCCCCAGAACCAACCCAGATCGTTGGCTATCGGTACGAGCTTCCGAACGGAGCCCTTGCCCCCGACGAGTGTGGGCTGGGCGCCGAGGGCATTCCACGCCACGTTGACGTCGAAGGCCGTTGCGAAGGCGTGGTTCGAAAGGACCGTGCGGGATCCGCGAATGAACCGCGGCGCGTAGGATCCGGCCCACGAGAGGACGAGACTCTCAAGTCCGGCTTGTTGCCAAGCATCAAAGAGGGCACGAACCCTCTCCACGCCCTTCCGGTGAAAGAGGATGGACCCGTCCGAAGGTGCGCCCGTCACGCCCGCAAGCTGCGGGATGATGACCCGCTGGACGTTCTGCGCGTACCAGTTGTCGGTCACCCGGATGGCTTCGGGGTTTCCCGGCGTGGGGCTCGCGACGAACTGGAAGGAGCCGAAGAGGCGCGCCCGCTCGGCTGTTGACACGAGCGGTTGGAGGCCTTCGGGGGCCGGAGGCCAATGGGGGCTCTCCTCCGAAACGTCGCTGTCCTCAGTAGCGGGCAGGCCTAGCGCCATCGCCATGCCTAGGGTCTTGTTTCCAGCAACGCCGTCTGGTACCAACCCCTGCCCGCCCTGAAAAGCCTGCGTGGCGGTCTTGGTGCTCGGGCCAAAGGCCCCGTCAGCAACGCCTGTGTAGAGGCCTCGACCCATCAAAAAGGTCTGCCAAGCCACAACGTCGTCGCCGGTCGACCCTTCTCTGAGGACGCGCATGTGAACCTCCAACGAGAGGCCCTGCACTCGTGGTTTAGCGATCGTTGAAGAAGGTTTCTATTTTCCGGGGTTCCGTCAGATCGCCGCGGTGTAACGGAGGGGACATGAAGAACTGCTCGATGTGTGGCAAGGAACACGGGAGCCCTTTCACAGATAAGGGTCTGCTGGACATCTTCAAGGCGCTGGTGTCTTCGTCGGATGAAGACGATCGTGAGGAGCTTCTCCTCAATCTCGCGCAGACGTTTGCCTGCTCCGCCCCGCGGACGGACGACACGCACACGGATCAGATCCACGCCCTCCTCGACGAGTTCGAGGTACGTCGGCTGGCGTTCGATCAGGCCGCCCTTCGTCTTGGTCGCGCCCTTCTTCCGTTGCTTGCCAAGGAGGCGGAGGAAGATGGGCCGACCAAAAGGAGCGTCGCGTTATCGACGCCCCGGCCGACGAACGTAAATTAGTCGTCGAGGGGGCCGCTGCCTCCGATGAGCCTATCTCGCAAGGTAGGCATTCGGACAGGGGCATCGCGGAATGCGGGCGTTGGATCCGGCGTGGCGTACGATCGAGTCGGGGTCGGGTCTGGTGCAACAGTGACGGCGGCTTGTCTCGCTGCGGCACGGACTTCCGAGATCGTCATGCCCCGTTGCGACCGGCCCCGGCCCCCCACAGCCTCACCGTCCTGAACGATGGCGGCCACGCCTCTTGGGACAAAGGGGTATTGCGGTGGGGGCGGGGGTCGATCGACGCGGTAACGCGCGCCGCTCCCACCGCTCCCACGCGCAGGCCGCTCAGGACCCAAGTCGATGTCCTCGGAGTCTCCGAACTGGATGTCGAAGCCATCCGAGGGAGCCGCGCCCGAGGCCCCCTCCGTGCCCCACAAGGCCTCAAGCCCGCCATCACGGCCGCTGGCCTCTACCGGTATGCCTTCGGTCCCCCAAAGGCTCTCTAGCGAGATGTTGGTGGGTACCCCCTGGCTTGCAGACACTCGCCGCGGGGCTGTGGCCGGTTCAGGCTCGGGGGCTTCACCCCAAAGGCTCTCCAGTGTCGCCATCTCCTGACTGACACGATGTCCTTGCGGCGCCCATGCAGCCTGGCGCTTCTGCGCATGCACCTGCTGGAGCGTCTCGCTGGACATGAACCACTCAGCGGGAAGATCCGGGAGCGAAGCGGCAAGCCGAGCAGGAGTGGGCGCCCGTGTCGCGAGAAGGGCTCGCAAAGAGCCTTCAACGCATGAACATGCGTCGGGTAGCCCATCAACATCGTAGACGGGCAGATTGCAGCGGGGGCACCAATCTACTTGAGTGGGCAAGGGTCAACCTCATACTCCACTTTTTTCAATACTTTAATCGCTCCTAGAGCTTCTTCCACTCCCCGCCCTCGCGGTTGTACCACTGCGCAGCCCAACCATCGGCGTAGGCACCGGACTTCTTGAAGCGCTTCTTCGCCTCCTCCTGCGCCTGCTTCCAGAGCTGCGTGTTGAGCGGTTCGTGGCCTGCCTCAACCTGTTGCGTCGCGTAACGGAGGAGCACTTTCTCCACGATCGAGAGCCGCTTCGGTCGCAGCGGGTCGAGGGACGGGTCCTTCGTGGCGGCGTACCTATTCGGCCGCGGGTCGAGTATCGGGGGTTGGGGTGCGTTCTCGCCCCGGAGCATCGCGAGGCGCACGAAAGCCTCGAAGGTAGTCTTCTTGACGTTCGCGGCTATCTGCCCGCGCGTACCGAGCGACAAGGGCACCGTGATCACGACGCGGTCATCCGAACGGTCACCGCCCCACAACACGACCTCGTGGACGCCCCACTCAACGGGGTCGAAAGGCTTGGGCTTGAACGCGGGGTCCTCTTTGGGGAGGTAGGACAGGGTGACATGCGGGTTGAAGGTCGGGAACCTCTTTGAGAAGCTCACACCCGCCTTCTCGAAAGCGTCCTTCAGCCGCTTGTGCATGTCGTGGAGATCCGCGGACTCGACGGGGCAGATGATGGGGACGGTGCCCTTGACGGGATGTGGCGGGAAAGTGGTCACCTCGCGGACCGTCGCCGTGTAGGGCTTGGTCTGCGAAACGACTTCCACGAGGGGCTCGACGGCTGCTGCGATCCGGTCCATGGAGACCTCGTCGCCCAGGTTGAGAAGCGTCACGTGGTAGGCGTTTGTCGGCTCGGGCTTTCCTAGCCCACCGTAATCAAGAGTCGCTATGAGGCGTGCTGCTTCCGCTGGAACACGCAGACCGACAAAAGCCATGAGTTGTGACCTGCCTTGCTGACAGCGGATTCACTAAAGAATCATCATGGCGAGGAGCACTCTATGCCGAGAGACATCGTGTTGTCCGCGTTCGCATGTTCTTCCTCGGCCCCATGCTCGAAGTGGGCGAAGGACTTGTTCCGCGAGGAACCTCTCGTCCTCACGGTCCCGGGCTCGGGGGGCGACTTCATCAAGAAGGGGCGCCAGTGGGCGGCCACGGGTGACGCTTTCCGGGCTGCACTACGGGAGCTAGCGCCCCAGCACAAGGACATCGAGATAGGCCGACGCGCTCTCGTGACCTTCAGTGCGGGGTGGCAACTTGGAGATGAAATTCTGAAGTCACAGGTAGAGTGCGACCGCCTCGATTCGTACCTCGTGGAGGATGGGATCCATACGAAGTCGCTAGAGCACTGGATCCGATTCGGGGTCCGGGCAGGACGCTCCGAGGCCATGCTTCTCTTGGCGCATACGCAAATCGTCCCGCCCTTCATCTCCACAAAGGAGACGAACACGGGGATCTTCAGAGAGGTCGGGGCACGTCTCGGCCCCGACCTGAGCACGTACCGCGTCGAGCCTGAAGCCGTGACGAAACCGGACTTCCCTGCGGAGGGGGTCACCATCAAGAGTGGTGCCCCCGCGACGACGAGGCGCTGGGCTTCAGACCCCCTGGTCGCAGTCGAGTCCCGAGGGGAGCTTCACCGTTTCGAGTACGAAGGGAAGGACGGACCCTCGCACATGTACATCGCGTGGCACGTTGCCCCGCGACTGTGGCAATTGCTGGCAGGCCGCTGGAACACAATCACGCTGCCCACGGTTGAGATCCGCGCGGGTGACGATTCTGTTGCCTAGCACCCCTATGACACCGCAGAGGAGCTTATAGGTGGCTATTGTAGGTTGGCCATGGCCGTACAACTCAAAAACTTGCTCCGCGCAGCGAAGGTGTTGTCGCCAGCGGTGGAGGTGAAGCTCAGGGCCATCCCGGATCGGGATGACGCATGGGTGTGCTTCATCTGCGTGGGATCCGTCACGCTGATTGAGTCCAGTGTCGGAACCCTCGATGAGGTACTCATCGATGCAGGCAGACGCGTGAAGAACATGGGCACTTCAATGCGATCCCACATCGACGAGGGCGAACTTGGGGGCAACGGGGACGGGTCTACGTGAAGCTCGACTCGACGATCTCGTAGCAGTGCCTGTCGAGTTGAACGCGGTTGGGCTCCTTCGGTAGTAGACACTCTTTCGAGGCCGCCAACTCGCTAAGCTCCGTGTCCTGCGCGGCGGCCCACGCTACGAGGTCCTCGTACGACCAAGATCCGGCACGGATGGCCCGTAGCTCTTCGGCGTCGGGCCTTTTCACGATGACTTTCCCGGAAGTGAGGATCTCACGGCACATGGATAACAACCTTACGAGGTGTGATGCGTGCTTGCAATCGTAACCGAACCGCTCTTCGATCGCAGCCCTAGCTGGATTCCGGTTCGTCTTCCAGTCCTGGTACTGCTGCCACTCGCGCTTCTTGGCGCCATAGCGGCGTTCCATGTCGAGCAGCTCGATGAAGTTGTCGTCGAACCCGAGGCACCGGGCCGCACCGACCCAAGCCTCGGTGTTCATCGCGGTCGACACCTCGGCGAGATGGTCGGCCATCTTGTTCGTGATGGCGATGCGCACGTCCGGCGAGAGTGTGTCGATGAAGTCGATGGCCCACGAGTCGAGCTTCTTCTGGATCGCGGACTGCGCCGCCGCGAGCTGGTCGGCAGGGATCAGCGTGCGCTCGGGGAGCTTGTAGTCCGCTCGTAGGGGCGGGGCGAGCGGAGGGTTCTTCAGCCACTTGTAGTGGGTGTTGATCCGCTTCATCTGCTGGGCCGCGTAGCCCGAGAACGTGTGCTTTGCCTTCTTCGAGAGGAACTGGTCCCGGATCTCGAAGAGCTTGTTCATCACGGGCGTCACGACCCTGTGGTCCGAGGGATCCGTGTAGAGCAGCTCCAGGACGTTGGGGTTGGCATCCGCCGCGAGGTGGAAGAACCGGCGCACCTCGAAGATCGCCAGGTCCACGGGTTCGTTCTGGACGCACTGCTCGAACGTCTTGAGGTATCCGTAGTAGTAATCCTTGGGCGCGACCGCGATGCCACGGAAGTCCGTGTCGCTCTCAGGGCGGCTTGTCCCGTAGGCGTGGGACCCGTGCAGCGTCACGTAGATCGTGCGCTCCGGAAGCCACTCAAGGTTGCCCGTGTACATCGTCCAGTTGAAATCGAGGGACATTGACTTCCCCTTACACCGCTCCGGAGTAGTATGGCGGTGTGCTTCCCCATGGGTGGACAGTGATCGATGCTTGGGCGCAGGCGCATATGTCTACGCTCGTGCTCACCGTTCCAGCACTGGCACTGCTCTTCGGAGCCCTAGGGGTCGTCGGTTGGTGCCGGCTGAGCGTTCGCCTCGATCGGACCGACAGACGGATCAACGAAGTCGAGGGCCTCTCAACGAGGACCCAGAACTCGGCCAGGAACGTCCTCGGTAGAACGAGGGCGCTAGAGGAACGTCTTGCGTCTGCCGCGCCGCCCGCGAGCCCAGATGAAGGACCCGCCCCAGAGAAGCGCAAGAAACGGATACGCCGAAAGCAAGGCCCTGTCAACTCGAACGCCTACACGAAGCTGTTCGACGAGGAGAAGGACAGTGAGTGAGGAGAACATCGACGCGGCTGTCCTTGAGGATCAGGCTGCCTACCAGCGCGTTCTACAGACTCTCATGATCCGACTCGGGGAGGCCGACCTCCACTGCGAGCAAGCACGGATCGCCGCCGCCATGGATGGCGCTTCAGATCGAGATCACTTCGCAGCGGATCTCGCAACGCGAAACCTTGAGGTCCAGTGCCACAAGGTGATCGAGTTTGCCCGCACCATGGCGCTCAATGAGCGGGCTAAAGGCCCGTCTGAAGAGTGATGAAGAAGTTGTTCTGAGCGGTCGGGGGCTGCATCACATTCGCGTTGAAGTAGCCGTTGCTTCCGCGCGGGTCCCCCGAGAGGGCCCACTCGTCCTCCTTCGTCCAGAGGCCGCGTAGCGAGAAGACAAGGCGCTCACCAGATGCGTACGTCAGCGGGACGAGAGGCCCCGCCTGCCTCGATGCGTAGGTGTAGCGCTCGAATATTCGGGTCGAGATGATCCAGTTCCCCGTGCCCATCACGGCGTGTCCCACGGCGGGCTGCTGCCCGATGATGCTCGTGTACTTGTCAGCGTCCTCGTCCGAGCCCCAGAGGAGAAAGCCTCCATATAGACCGGTGGACCGGCCCACCTGGAACTCATCCAGCGGGGAATCGACCCACGATACACCCTGCCCCCCGCTCCAGCCCGAGGCACGAAGAGCGGCATCGAGAGTGACGGCATAGGCGTCGCCCTTGTAGAAGATGATCACGTCCCGCGTGCGGAGTATCTCGGCCATCTACGAGTGGCCCAGGCATAGAAGCACTAGACGCTGGGCTTCACGTTCCCGATGGTGACGTGAAAGGGAGTGCCCGCGTCAGGAGACTCCGTCACCCAACTCGTTCGCGGGAGGCCAAGCTCCTGACGGATCTCTTCGAGCCCCGGTGCGTAGGCACCAAGCCAGTAGTACGTGTGATCGAAGTACACGTATCCATGATACTGAAAGTCCACGAGCTTACCTTCGTGGCAGCCCCACGCTGACAGGTTCGGGGGCACCTCTCGACGAACGACTGTCATGTGTGGCGCGTACTTCTGCCGGTTGAGCCTCACAGCACGAGGCACGAGGGCTCGATAGACATCGACGATCCCCATGTCGACCTCGGCCACGAGCCGGTACTCGGTGTTCGTGGTGCTGTAGCGAAGGATAGCTACAGCCGAGAACAGTGGCGCGGTCATCGCAGGAGTCGGTCTTTGATCCAGGCTGGGATGGGATCCGTATGGCTGAAGCCTGCGGACATCCACCGGTCAGGTTCAGATAGCTGCAAGACCTGATGCCCTGTCAGCATCTTCTGAAAGCACGTGACCATGATCTTGATCGCCCCTGCCTTGCTTTCTTCCGGGCGAGCGCGCAGGCGGCTGAACATCTCAGTGGCTTCTGTCCTTATCGCTTCCAGCACTTGCGAACGTCCGGACTTCGGATGCAGCAAGTACGTTCCGCGGAAGGAGGATTCCTTGAACGGTCGCTCCTCCCAGGGAACGGTGGACAAAAGGCTGATCAGTAGCACGGCACGGAAATGATCGCGATCCCCAAGGCTAGCCGAAAACCCGCGGTATTCCGGGAACTTAGCATAGAGCCTCGCAGCTTGCTTTGGAGGTTCCCCCCCGAAGTAAAAGGTGTGCATCTGGTTCAACCTGTGCTCATCGAGTTCAAGGCCCACGGGAATGAGCACTACACCACCGCGCGAAAGAAGACACCCGAGGCATGTTGGGTCTGATCCTCGCTCGGTGTATGAGGGGTGTCCGCCTGGCCGATTTTCTTGCCAGCGTACCGCGGACTCCGATATGAAAGCACCCTTCCCCAATCTTGGCTTGGGGAGGGCGACCCCCGAAGAGAACTTGTTCTCCTCAGGGTTGTTTTCTGAGCCCCGGCGGGCAGTTGACGCTTGGGACCCCACCGGCCTCTAGGTACCAAGAGGCTGGTGAAAACCAGGAGGTACATCTCATGCAGGTTGTCATCGCGTGGTTCCTGTCCTTCATCGTCGGCCTCGCGCCCCCGGATCGTCACCAGTATCTTCCGGCTGCGCGTGAATCGACGGACGAAGCGTCAGATCGCTACGAATCGATCGCTCAGGATGTGTTCGACGTGGTTTACGACAAATCGAACCCCCCGCTATTCAAGGGGAACGATGGTCGTGCAAAGACGGCGGCGGTCGTTTTGAGCGTGATGTGGTTCGAGTCTCAGTTCCGAAAGGATGTCGATTTCGGGGTTGGAGATCGGTCACGAGGAGACAGTGGGAGGAGCTGGTGTCTCATGCAGATCCAGACGGGATCTGGAAGGACATGGGCCTGGAATGCAGCCAAGAACCGTTTCGCAGAGCCGAGGGACCCTGCGGAAGATGTCGAACGGGGCTGGACAGGAGCGGAACTGACGGCAGACCGGAAGAAATGCATTCTCGCGGGGCTGCGCATCGCCCGCATGTCTTTCAACGCTTGTGCGGGCTTGCCGGTCGCGGATCGGCTTCGTGTATACGCCTCGGGCTCTTGCAACAAGGGTGCCCGTGAGTCAGAACACCGCGTAGGGCTCGCAATGCGTTGGGTGAAAAGGAATCCAGTCCCGGCCTCCGATGACACGATCTTCGCCGAATTGAACGGCGATCAGCAGCGTGAGCAGCAGGACGACGGCATCCTGGGAGCACCCTACAGCGGCCTTTATGCCTCGACCGCTCCCTATTTCATCCGCCCCATGGTGGATTTCCTTTTGCCCTACAACCTGTAGACCGTCACGGGGTGTCCCGTGACCTACAGGAGTTGGAAGGCATGCTCGACCCCCAGGTACTCGATGATCTGAAAGCTCGCTGCCTACAGGCCCAGTCCTTGGGTTTCGAGATTGCCCGCGCC